>Ga0105247_10000291_pt1 | contig 45576 bp, 36 predicted proteins | sample KBSS24metaG_FD_81519 | JGI IMG/M metagenome (GOLD analysis project Ga0105247, IMG submission 81519) | Switchgrass rhizosphere microbial communities from Kellogg Biological Station, Michigan, USA - KBS S2-4 metaG | ecosystem: Host-associated > Plants > Roots > Rhizosphere > Soil | place... | reverse complement strand
CCGGGATTTTTCAACGCGGGTGAAACATCGCTGGGCCTGAAGCATCTCCTGCTCGTCAAAAAGCCCGCCGCGTTTCAACTCGGCGCCGACAATCCTGATGATCCGAAAGTGCAAAAAATATTGGGCCAAATGGGCAGTCCGGCCCAACTCGCACAGGTGCCAAAGGGAGTTCAGCTCGTAATTGCTCAACTCGCTTTCGCTAACTCGGATATCGCGTTTCAAGGTAATCACCTGTTTCAGGGAAACTTTTACGGTCTCAGTATCTACGACATCTCAAATCCCGCGAAGGCGAGTTTGTTGACCACGATGATCTGTCCCGGCGGACAGAACGATGTGTCGGTCTACAAGAATCTTCTTTTCATGTCGGTGGAAATGGCAAACGGCCGTTTGGACTGCGGTACCCAGGGATTCCCACCAGCGGCTCCGGCAAAGGACGCCGCCGGAAAAGAAGAGAGGCAGCTTCCGGCGGCGCAAAAAGATCGCTTTCGTGGTGTGAGAATTTTTGACATCACCGATATCAAAAATCCGAAGCAAGTCGCGGCGGTCCAAACTTGCCGTGGCTCACACACACATACACTCGTCACCGATCCGAACGACCCGAACAACGTCTACATCTACGTTTCCGGAACGTCTTTCGTCCGTCAAAACGAAGAGCTGGCAGGTTGCTCGGGTGAAGAGCCTGACAAAGATCCGAACACGGCGCTATTTCGCATCGATGTGATCAAGGTGCCGCTGGCGTCGCCGCAGGATGCGAAGATCGTCTCGAGTCCTCGTTTGTTTATGGATCCAGCCACCGGCAAGCTGAATGCTTTGACTAATGGTGGCTCGCATGGAAAGAACGGGCCGGAAAAGCCGGAGGCTAGTAACCAGTGTCACGACATCACGGTTTACTCAGCAATCGGACTCGCTGCCGGCGCTTGCTCTGGAAACGGAATCCTGATCGACATTAAAGATCCAGCGAATCCGAAACGACTGGACGCAGTGAACGATCCGAATTACGCGTACTGGCACTCGGCATCGTTTTCGAATGACGGCAAGAAGGTCGTGTTTACAGACGAGTGGGGTGGTGGACTCGGCGCGCGTTGCCGTCCGAACGATCCGATCAAGTGGGGCGCGGACTCGATCTTCCACGTTGAGGATAACAAACTGAAATTTGCGAGCTACTACAAGATGCCCGCGGCGCAGGGTGACAGTGAAAACTGTGTGGCCCATAACGGCTCGCTGGTTCCGATTCCCGGTCGCGATATCGAAGTGCAAGCCTGGTATCAGGGTGGCATCTCGATCGTGGATTTCACCGATGCTGAGCATCCGGTTGAGATCGGCTACTTCGATCGTGGTCCAATCAATCCCAACATGCTTATTCTGGGAGGCGACTGGTCCGCGTACTGGTACAACGGCCATATCTACGGTTCCGAAATCGCGCGCGGTTTGGACGTTTTTGAGCTGACGCCGACGAAGTTTCTGACGCAGAACGAGATCAATGCAGCGAAGTCGGTGAAAGTCACTGAGTTGAACGTGCAGAACCAGCAGAAGATTGAGTGGCCGCGAACGCTGGTTGTGGCGAAGGCTTATCTCGATCAACTGGAGCGGTCGCAAGCGTTGCCGGCAGATCAAATCGCATCAGTGCGGCAGGCGATTCAGAATGCGGAGAGCACGCAGACGAACCATGCTGCGACCTCGAAACTGAAAGACCTCGCGGCGTCGATGGAAACGAATGCGGGCACGGCGAAGAGTGCGGCAGACTCACGTCGTTTGCACGCTCTGGCCGAAATTCTTAATAACCCGGCGCGCTAATCAAACACACGGGTGGCCACGGAGGGCCACCCCTACAACTGGGGCGGCCCTCCGTGGCCGCCCTTTCGTTTACCTCACACGCGTATCAACCGCGATCCAATTCATCTCCCACGTCTTGCCACCATCGTCCGAGAATGATTGCTCAAACCGGTACTGATCATCGGTGACCTTGATGATCACGAATCGAACGCGGATCGCGCGACCGTTGTACGTGTCGTCGTTGTAGAATTCGCCACGTCCATCCTTGAACTCACCAACCGAGGGAATCGTCAGCTCGCCGTTGCTGATGTTTGCGAAATTGAGGCTCCACTTGCGCGACTGCGGATTGTACAAACGCAAACTCAATCCTTCTAAACGACCCGCTGGACCATTGACTTTCAATTCGACCAGATTGGCACGGCCATCCAGAACTTTACTCACGACAGTCGTGCCTTCATACTCCAGCCAGTTCGCCGATCCACTTAACGGACGTTGCAGACGCCGCAAGTGCGTCTTCCACGTGCCGATCTCGAAATCGAAATCGTGCTGTCCGTCCCTTTGTGCAAGCACCGGCACCGCAATGAAGAGGATTAGAAGAAAGACTTTCATGTCTGTGAAATTAGTCCCCTACAAAGCTTGAGTCAATAAGGTACCTGGAGGTAACTACGCGATTGGACTTAAAACGTGAAGTGCTGCGCCACATGGTTGCGACGGTAGCGTATCGCAGCGGGCTGGCTGTCGTCGATGCGCCGGAGAGCTTCGCGGAGTTCCGCGCTCACGAAACGACACGTACGCCCGGAGAATTACTGGCGCACATCGGTGATCTGCTCGAGGGCTCGCTTCATTTGCTTAAAGGCGAGATGGTCTACTTAACTTCCACTCCCCTACCCTGGAAAGACGAAGTCACGCGATTTTTCTCCGCTGTCAAAAACCTAGATTTATACCTGGCCTCCGAAGCGCCGCTCGGCTGCCCGGTTGAGAAACTCGTGCAGGGCCCGATCGGCGATGCGCTGACGCACGTCGGCCAGATCGTGATGTTGCGGCGCATGTCAGGAAATCCGATTCGTCCGGCAGGGTATTTCACTGCCGAGATAGTTGCAGGCGAGATTGACGCAGAAACCTTCTGACGTTCGCCTCTTTATGGCATCATCCATCCACATATGCGCTATTTACTAATAATACTGGCGGCTTTGTTGTGTCACGTTCAAGCAACAGCGAACCCACTCGCTCAAGACGTCACGATCTATCGCGACACTTACGGCGTCCCACACGTGTTCGGGCGCACCGATGCCAGCACGGGGTTCGGTTTTGCTTACGCTCAAGCGGAAGACAATTTCTGGCGCGTCGAGGAAAACTTCATCAGCGCCCTCGGCCGGTCGTCCGAAATTTACGGCGAGAAGTCGCTCAACGAAGATCGTCTCAATCACGCGCTTGAAATACCCAGACTAGCTCGCGAGGAATACGCGCGTCTCGACCCGCAAATGCGTTCCCTGTGCGACGCCTTCGCGGCAGGCCTTAACTACTATCTCGAACGTCATCCCGAAGTGAAACCGCGCCTGCTCACGAAGATCGAGCCGTGGTACACACTCGCCTTCATCCGTTACAACTACTTCCAGAACGGTTTCGCGCATGACCGAAACCTGCGACGCACCGAACTGCAAACAGCCTCAATCTATAACGATCTAAAGCCACACACCGGCTCGAACGGTTGGGTTGTTGGTCCATCAAAGAGCGCGTCCGGCCACGCGCTGCTTTTCATCAATCCGCACCTGCCGTTCTTTGGTCCCGGCCAGGTTTACGAAGGCCACGTTCATAGCGACGAAGGCTGGAACTTCACCGGCTACACGCGCTTCGGATTTCCCCTCCCGTACGTCGGACACAATGACAACGGCGGCTGGGTCAGCACTGACAACGCAGCCGACTTAACTGACGTTTACCTCGAAACGTTCGACGATCCGGCTCGTCCACTCGCTTACAAGTACGGCAATGGATATCGTCTCGCCACCGAACACGTGGAAGAGATTCGAGTCAAGACAGCGACTGGTCTCGAGACGCGCAAATTCACCATGCGCAAAACGCATCACGGCCCAATCGTCGCGACACTTGATGGCAAACCAGTGTCGCTGCGCATGGCAAAGTTTGAATCGGATGGATGGCTGCGCGAGTGGTACGACATGACGCGCGCCAAATCGCTCACCGAGCTGAAGCGCGCGATGGCGCCGCTCAACATGCTCTTCGGAAACATGATGTACGGCGATCGACAGGGGAACACGTGGTATCTCTACAACGGTGCCATTCCGAAACGCGATCCACGTTTCGACTGGACCAAACCGCTGGACGGCAGTGATCCGGCGACTGAATGGCAGCGTTATCACACCATCGACGAGTTGCCGCAACTCACCAATCCGAAGACCGGCTGGATGCAAAACTGCAATACCAGTCCTTTCCTGTTGACGAGTGAAGGCAATCCCGATCCGAAGCAGTTTCCGAAGTACATGGTCCAGGAAGGCGACAACCCTCGTGGCGCGATCTCGAGGGAGATTCTTGCGAGTAAAACAAAATTCACGTTTGATGAGTGGAGGCGTTTGGCGTTTGATACGCGTGTGATGAGCGCCGGAAAAGAACTTGAAGCGCTGCTTTTCGTTCTCAAACAGCCTGGCACTCCGCGGTTACGTGAAGTCTACGACGAGCTCGTTCGTTGGGATCGGCGAAGCGCGAACGACTCGATTGCGATGACTATCTTCAGCCTGTATCACGAGCGCCGCTTGCGAGATGAAAAGCTGCAAGCTCTTCCCGCGCTGAACGACGCTCTTGATTCACTTGAACGCGATTTCGGCACCTGGAAAGTTGCGTGGGGCGAGCTCAACCGTCTGCAGCGTATCGATGAGTCGCGTGACGAAGATTTTGACGATTCCAAACCGAGCCTCGCTGTTAGCGGAGTGAATGGTAACGACGGCGCGGTATTCACGTTTTACGCTACGCCCGAGCGCGGGCAAAAACGGCGCTACGGAGTCGCCGGTGGAACCTACATCAGCGTGGTTGAGTTTGGACCACAGGTCCGCGCCCTGTCTGTTCACACCTTCGGCGCCAGCGGAGATCCGAAGAGCAAGCACTACATGGACCAGTCTGCGCTCTACACGCGTGGTGAGTTCAAGCCATCATGGCTCACACTCGAAGAGATCCGCGCTAACCTCGAAGCCGCGTACCATCCCGGCGAAGAACCAAGGAGACTGTAGGGGTGGCCCTCCGTGGCCACCCGCTGCGAAAATGGGCCAGAGCGGGTGGCCACGGAGGGCCACCCCTACAGTTCGATTGGAGTATTTATATGAACCTTAAATTAATAATCGTTGCAGTTGTAATCTTTCTTCAAGCGCAAGTTGGCACTGTTCTGGCCCAGAAATCCGAACCCGTTACTCGCCAGGAAACACTGCGCGGATCAGTCACACCGGAACGTGAATGGTGGGACTTGCTGCATTACCACCTGAAAGTGGAGTTCCTACTCGAAACCCGGCGCTTGAAAGGGTCAAACGAGATAACGTTCAAGACTCTGAAACCCGGCAACAAAATGCAGATCGATTTGCAGCCGCCGCTGGCAATTACAAAGATCACTCACGGCAACGAAGAACTCAAATTCGATCGTGAAGGCAACGTCTACTGGCTGATGTTTGAAAAGGAGTTGGCCCAGGGAGTCGAAGATAAAATCGAGGTGTTTTACGAAGGTGTCCCGGTTGTCAGTAGGAACCCACCGTGGGTTGGCGGGATCACGTGGGGTCGGGATGATCTGGGTAATCCTTTTATCGTTACCACCTGCCAGGGGATCGGCGCCAGTATCTGGTGGCCCAATAAAGATCACGGCGCCGACGAACCCGATCGCGGCATGCAGATCAGCGTCACTGTGCCGGAGAATCTCGTCGCTGTCTCAAACGGTCGCTTGAAAAAGACGGACCACGATGTCGCGGCGAAGAAGAAAACCTATCACTGGGAAGTCGTGAACCCGATCAACAACTATGGCGTCAACGTAAACATCGGCAACTACATAAACTTTACTGAGAAGTACCAGGGCAAAGGCGGCGTGCTGGATATCAACTATTGGGTCCTGCCGCATCAGAAAGAAGCCGCGCAGCAGCAATTCAAGGAAGTGACCCGCATGCTGGATGCGTTTGAGCACTGGTTTGGGAAATATCCGTTTTATGAAGACGGCTACAAGCTGGTGACGGTTTCTTATCCGGGGATGGAGCATCAAAGCTCAGTCACCTACGGCAACTGGTTTCGCAATGGCTATATGGCTCGCGACCCTTGCGCGTGCGGAGTCGGTTTCAAGTTCGACTTCATTATCGTTCACGAGTCGGCGCATGAGTGGTTTGGCAACAACATCTCCATGAAAGACGCGGCCGACATGTGGATCCACGAAGGCTTCGCGAATTACTCGGAGAATCTTTTTGTCGAATACTATTTCGGGAAGAAAGACGCGGAAGATTATGTGATCGGCACGCGACGGTCCATAAGAAACGACATTCCGATCATCGGCGTTTACGGGACCAACCGGCAAGGCTCAGGAGACATGTATCCCAAAGGCGGAAACATGCTCCACACGATTCGCAACATCATCAACGACGACGCGAAGTGGCTCTCGATCCTCCGTGGACTCAATGCCGATTTCTGGCATCAGACCGTCACGACCGAACAGATCGAGTCGTACATCACGAAGAAAGCCGGCCTCGATCTGAGTAAAGTCTTCGATCAATACCTGCGCACGACGAAGATCCCGTTGTTGAGATACAGCATCAAAGGAAACACTTTGTCGTTTAACTACGACAGAGTCGTTTCAGGCTTCGCCATGCCGGTTCGTGTGACTATCAACGGCAAGGAAACCGTGATAACGCCGGCGGAATCAAAGCAGACGCTTCAATTCCCTGAAGAGATCAAAACGTTTGAAGTCAATCGCAATTTCTATATTGATTCTGAGAAAAGTGATCTTTAAATAGAAACTACAAAGACCTGAGGTTTGAACAATGCCCCTGCGATTTCTCGCCCAATCGCGCAAGCCGAACTGTTCAATTTTTCATCACACTCTACTCCTCGCAACCACCATTGCTCTGCTGGGAAGCACAGTTGCAGCGCAAGACCCGCGACAGGCGCAGGCAGACGCGACCGCAAAACTATTGCTCGAATGTCTGCAATTGGTTCAGGAAGGTTCACCCGCATCCCACACGAAAGCCATCGAAAAGTGCGAATCCGCCAGAGTAACGGTTCACTCGCTTAACATTCCTGAGGGCGAGGGAAATGTGCTTTTACTTCTCGGCTATGCAAACAGCCAACTCGATCAAAATCAAAAGGCGATCGAAAACTACGAGCAGGCGATTTCTCTGTTTCGCGTTGCTGGTCAGAAAAAAATGGAAGCCGTTGCGCTTCTCCTTCTGGGAGAACTACAGGGTAAATTGGGAGAATGGCAGAAGGCGATGGACAATTTCGACCAGGCGCTGCCGCTCTTTCGCGCCGCAGGTGAAACCCAGGGTGAAGTGGTGGCCTTGTCAGTCATGGGAAGTATTCATGCTCAACTGGGAAAACCTGAGGAGTTGCTCACTTACTACAACAAAGTCCTGGAAGTCGTTCGCGCCGCGGGTTCAAGTGAGGCTGAAGCGGCTGTGCTAGCTGCACTTGGCCCGGTGTACGCTGAGATGGGTCATCCTGAAAAGGCGCAGCAGACTCTTGAAAAAGCTTTGTTAGTCTATCGCGGCATCGGCTTTCGCCGCGGCGAGGCTACTACGCTACTGGCTCTTGCCCTTTTCTACACTTCTCAACCAGACAGACCAAAAGCTTTCGATGCTTTCGCGCGAGCTTTACCTCTCTTTAGGGCCGAGCATGATCGCTATGGGGAGAGCTTTGCACTGGGTGGACTTTGCGTCACTCAACTTCTTTCCAGTGATTATACGAAGGGGTTTGACGACTGTCATGAAGCGCTAGCGCTCTCCCACGCCATTGGCGATCGCCCCAGTGAAGCTTTCATACTGAAGCATGTTGCCCTTGCAGAGCGTAAGCGTGGGAATCTCGTTGCCTCTCGAAGCGCCATTGAGTCGGCCATCGCGATTATCGAGTCTCTGCGCCCGAAAGTGATCAATCCAGAGCTACGTCTCTCATACTTCGAAGGGTCACAGGATTATTACGAGTTCTATATCGACCTGCTAATGAGTTTGCACAAGCAACAACCAAACGAGGGCCATGATGGTACGGCGCTCGAAACGAGTGAGCGTGCACGTGCTCGGTCGCTGCTTGAGACTCTCACCGAGGCAAACGCAGACATTCGCCAGGGCATCGATCCGGCTTTGCTCGAGCGCGAACGTGAAACTCAACGCCGGCTTAATGCGAGCGCTCAGAAACAAATGCAGTTGCTCTCGATGCCTCATTCAGAGGAACAAGCGAACGCAATCGCGGCAGAGATCGAAACGCTCATCAAGAACCTGCAACAAGTCGAAACCGAGATCAGGCAATCAAGTCCTCGCTACGCGGCACTGATGCAACCACGGCCGCTCACGCTAAAAGAAATTCAGACCGAAGTGCTCGATCAGGACACGTTGTTGCTCCAGTATTCGCTCGGTGAGGAGCGCAGCTATGTGTGGCTGGTCACGTCAAACTCGCTCACTAGTTACGAATTACCCAAAGGCGCTGAGATCGAAAAAGCAGCCCAACGGTTTTACGATCTCCTGAATGCGCGGAATGTGCGTGTCAAAGGCGAGTCTAAAGAGCAGCGGGAAACTCGCATTGCACAAGCTGACGGAGAAATGCCGTTAGCTGCTGAATCCCTGAGCCGGATGGTGCTTGCCCCCGTGGCGGGGCGGTTGGGAAACAAGCGATTGATAATCGTTGCGGACGGCGCGCTCCACTTCGTTCCGTTTGGAGTATTACCCGTGGCTGGTGGTGGAGCAGCAGGCGCGGGCCGGCAAAGAATCGCGACAAAACCCCTGATAGTCGATCATGAGATCGTCAACCTGCCTTCTGCATCGACATTGGCGGTGGTCCGAAAGGAAGTAGCGGGACGGCAAATCGCGTCAAAGAGCGTGGCGGTGTTGGCCGACCCGGTCTTCATGAAGGACGATGAGCGTGTTAAGGCTGCTACTAAGCCAACTGCTGACGATGAACGCACGAAAGGCCGGCAACTGGTCAAAGCGGCAGCCGAGGATACGGGTGTTGCTAATGAAGGGTTATATATTCCACGTCTGCCGGGCACGCGCAAAGAAGCTGAGCAGATCGTGGCGATGGTTCCCGCCGTCGAGCGCCGGCTGGCGCTGGATTTTGCGGCGAGCCGCGACACCGTTACGAGTGCAGAGTTGAGCCAGTATCGTTACGTGCATCTTTCCACGCACGGTTTCTTGAACAGCGTGCATCCGGAGTTGTCAGGAGTAGTGTTCTCGCTGGTGAACGAACGTGGCGAAGCTCAGGATGGATTTTTGCGAGCACACGAGCTCTTTAACCTGAAACTACCGGCTGAGGTGGTGGTGCTGAGCGCGTGTCAGACGGGCGCCGGCAAGACGATCAGAGGAGAAGGACTGGTGAGTCTAACGCGCGGCTTCATGTACGCCGGAGCACCGCGCGTGGTGGTAAGTCTATGGGCTGTGAACGACTGGGCCACGACAGACTTGATGGTCCGTTTCTATCACGGCATGTTGAAGGAAGGCATGCGACCTGCCGCCGCATTACGAGCCGCGCAACTATCTCTCATGAACGACAAGCGCTTCGTGTCGCCATATTACTGGGCGCCGTTCACACTGCAGGGTGAGTGGCGATAATTCACGTTTATTCTGAATGAGGGACAATGATGAAAGTGATAGGTCTGACTCCGATATTGAATGTTTCGAACATACGCGACAGTTTTGCGTGGTTTGAGAAGCTTGGTTGGCAGAAGCATTGGGAATGGGGCGAGCCTCCTACCTTCGGCGCCGTTATCTCCGGTACTTCTGAAATCTTTCTCTGCCACGATTGTCAGGGCTCTCGCGGTGGTCCAATGCCGCGTGAGGCATGGGACAACCAGGCTGGCAGCGTCTGGATGAGCTGGTGGTTAGAGACACCGGCCGAGGTAGACGCCGTGTACGAGCTGGCGTTGAAGCTCGGCATCACCGCTCCATTTCCACCGACGGACATGCCCTGGAACGTCCACGAGTGCCACATTCGACATCCCGATGGCCACACGTTTCGCGTCGGTGCAAATATCGAGTGTGAAGAAGAGTTGTCCTCACCGCAGGTATTTATTGAAGAACTCTAGCGTGCGTGACCACGCGAGTTTCGCCGCTTCTTCGTCGTAACGAGGGGTCGTGTCGTTGTGGAAACCGTGCTGTTTCCCGTCGTACATGTAAACCTGGTACACCTTCTTGTTGGCTTTGAGCGCTGCTTCGTATGCCGGGATGCCTTCGTTGATGCGCTGATCGTTGCCTGCGTATTGCAACAGCAACGGTGCAGAGATCTTCGGGACGTCATCCGCTCCTGCCTGGCGTCCATAGAATGCCACGCCCGCATTCAGATCCGATCCGAGGCGCACTGCGAGTTGGTTCACCATACCGCCGCCGAAACAAAAACCTACCGCGCCGAGTTTGTGTGTTGAATCCGAGCGCGCCTTGAGCCACTTGGCCGCGGCGACGAAGTCTTCAGTCATCTTCTTCCCGTCAACTTTGCGGAAAGCTTCGGCGCCTTTCTCGTCGCTGCCGGGATAGCCGCCCACTGAAGTCAAACCGTCTGGAGCGAAGGCGATGAAGTTCGCGAGCGCAAGCCGGCGCGCGACGTCCTCGATGTAGGGATTGAGCCCGCGGTTCTCGTGGATGACGAGCACAGCCGCATGCTTTCCATTTTTCGACGGGCGGGCCAGGTAACCTTTGATCGAGCCGTTCCCTTCCGGAGACGGCACGGTCTCGTAACCGACCTTGATGCGTTTGTCGTCCGCCGGAACCTGCTGCGCCCAAGCGTAGTTGGGCCTGAGACTCTCGAAGATTGTGGCGACGGTCAGTCCACCGACTGCGAACCTGGCAGCGCGATCGAGGAAAGTGCGCCGGTCAATATCGCCGTGCTGGTATTCGTGAAAGAGGTCCAACAACTCCTGTGGGTAATCGCTCGCTGATTTTCGTTCCATTCTCGCTCCTCGTTATTTGATTGATGCTTTACTGATATCACATTAGGCCACACAAACAAAAAAGAAGACTCGCTTCAACCGGATAATCACCTTAGAGCTTTTCTCTGTGCAACCTCTGTGTCCTCTGTGTCTCTGTGGTTGTTTCTCATTTTCACCACGGAGACACAGAGAACACAGAGGTTGCACAGAGAAGAAGCTATTTAAGATGTGTCACGCAGGCGAATTGCGGGATCAGTAGACCAAACAGCAGCATCAGCATCGGTGCGACGATCGTGACCGACGGGAATCCAAGAGCCACGAAGATGCTGTAAGCCATTGGAACGAGCAGCACCACTGCCGGAAGCACAAGCAGCAATTGCAACGCGAACAACGTAACCGTCGTCGTCTCTGCACGAAACATTATGAGACGCGCTGCGAGACAGAACAGTAGCGGCCAGAAGAACAGGTAACTGCTACCGGGTATGAGTAGACTTGTAATGACGAGCAGGAAAAGCCAGCCTGCTAGCGCACCCAGCGCCAGATTCTCAATCGTCGCCTTCCGGATAGATCGTCTGTAGAGAACGAACGCGATAATGCCGCTGAGCAGAACGAATACGGCGAAATAAATTCCACCAGGATTTGCTTTACGAACGGGCGTAGAGGCTATGAATCCCCAGGCGAGCAGTCCGAATCCTAACGCTGCAAAAACAGCGGCGACGAATGATAAAAGACCGAGACCCACTCCAGGCAACGTAATCTTCCCTCGCTTAACGCCGAACCATGTGATCGCAGCAAAGATAATCGCGATCAAGAGAGTCGCTGGCAGCACCCATTTCGTCGAGTAATGGACCAGCCATTTGCCGAGCAGGTCGAAATACACTGCATTGCTGCTGCTCGGAGTATCGAGTGAGGCGTTGCCGAAGCGACGCGCGAGCGCGAGCGCGTACGAGCCGTGATGTTGCAAACTCGCTTCGCTGATACTTTGCAAATCATCAGTCTCTGAGTGATAACGATTGACGCCGTCGAAGTAAGCGAAATTCAGACCTGCGATTCCCGCCTCCTTGAAAACCTGCATATCAGTGCTGTTCGACATCAGGCGATAGATCTCGTACGCAACTGAATTCCCATTCGGGTAAGGAGCCGCTGCAGCAAACTCGTCGATGAGCCACGCGTTGTTGTCGCTCGTCTCAAACAAGACCGATGGACCACTCGCGCCGCGCGCTTCGAAGTTGAGAGCAAGTGCGACTTGTTTGGAGAGAGGATGCTGAAGGAAAGCTTCCGCGCCTAGTAAGCCTGTTTCTTCGCCGTCGCTAAACAGGAATATCAAATCGTTTCGTAACGGAGGATCATTTTTTAAAGCACGCGCAGTTTCGAGCAGTGTGGCCACGCCTGCGCCGTCGTCACTCGCGCCCGGGCTATTCGGCACGGTGTCGTAATGTGCGGCGAGCAAAAGGGCCTTGTCACTGCCGTTGCCTTTGAGGATCGCGATGATGTTGTTGACTGCCACCGAACCGGGTCGCCCATTCACTACGCCTCGTCCAGTTGTGGTCTGAACTTCTGTTTGCAGGCCCAAAGCAGATAGCTGCTGGAGGATAAAAGCTCGGACCGCCTCATGTTCGGGTGAGCCAATCGGATGAGGCTTCTGTGCGATGGTCCTGAGACTTTCCATTGCACGCCCAGAAGAAAACACGTCCGCTGGCGCATTCGGTGCGACTGGTCGCGGCGGTGACTGCTGATACAACACGAGCAAATAGCTGATAGCGACGAACGCTACCGCAAGCAGCGCACAAATGATCGTTTTGTGCATTTTGTGCTTCTTTGTGGCTAATCGTTCTGGATGAGCTTATGCTGTCGCAGCGTGAGCAGCGAACGACAGTTCTTTACATCCGAAGAGTCTTTCAGACGGCAGATTTCTACCGCGGCAATACTCAACGAGCTTATCCGATTCGACAATCGGCCGTGAATCCGGCGTGTATTTAATCGAAGTCAGGAACGTCAACCACGGCTCCTGGCCCATCGCGTACACATAAACCTCTTGCGCGTTGAGTTTCTCGATCAAATCGATCGCCTTCACACAATTTGAGCCGTCAAAGCGCCGCGACTGGTCCATCTTGCGCGCCAGCGGCCTCGTGAGCAATGGTCCATACAGCCACGACATCGGCGCGCCATCACACTCCATGCCGATGAACACCATATCGATGTCACCCACCGCATCGTGTATGTGCTCGTAAAGCCGCGGCTCGATATTGTTGGAATCGGCGGCGCACAGGATCGACTTACCCTTTAACTGAATGAGATGCGCAATCTTCGTGCGGATATTCAAATCCGCGTGTTCACCGAGGAAAGGCAGTCCGAGGATCGATCCATCTGCAACTTCGATCTCCTCCATCTCGTCGATCTCTCTGACGTTCTTGAACCCGATGGTTTTCAGAAGGACCTTCAACGACGGATCCATCAGGCTGCCACTGTTACTGCGCGGCACGACCAGACATTTGATCATGTGTCGCAACTGGATCAAGGTCTCAAGCATCGCGTGGTCCTGGTGATTGTGAGTAATCAATACGTAATCAATCGTCTCCGGCAACTCAGAAAACGTGTAACGATCGATCCCGTTGTCGTAACGGTAACTGATCACCGGATCGATCAGAATCGAAACAACCCGGGTCTCAAACAAAATGCACGCATGACCAAAGTAGCGAATTCTTACCGAATCGCCCGTGTATCGCTCGGCGGCTTTCGGCGCTCCATCCGTAAAGAACGAAGCGAACGTCTCCTCATCTTCGGGCTTGAAGAGATCTCTGACCTCATCGTACCGCTGCGGCGTGCTCCTCATCTTGAACAGATAATCGAGCCGCTCATCTTTGAACGGCATGTTGAGCTGTAGCCATCCCTTACCGGCCAGCCACGGCGTGCTGAAGACGAACGGGCGACTATCATCTGTAACCAGTGACAACGCGAGGCTCTGCGACGACTCATTGTAATAAGGACTCTTGTACAAAAGGTTCTCGATCATTCTCATCGAGGGATGATTGTTCAAGTCGTAGACCAGCTCGACGTAGCCGCGCAAAATGTCCGGCACGCGCGCATAGAACGGTTCGAGCGAAGTGCCGTCGGCTTCGGCGCTCAACATATTGTCGAGGGTGTGCACGGCCTCGGAGAATTTGATCATGTGTCCCTGCGTCTTAGTGGTCCTATCGAGCAGTTCCTTGACGTCCGGAACACGGCTGGCGTTGTAATTCATGAATGGACCACCCAGCATCGCCGGATTCTTCACGGCCTGCATGTGCACCTGCGGCGTCGCCACGAACGACTGCATCACCTTCAGGTGCAGGTTTGCGACGTACATCGGCGCCGTCGCCGGTGAGATGAGGTTAGACCAGGCATACCACTGATTGAAAAGCGGCTGCATTAAGACGTTTTGCTTGAGATACACCTTGTCGTTATTCATGCTAAGGCTCCTGATAGTGAGTCCGGCTGGTCGGGGGTGAGGTAATTATGCTCGAAGTCCGCTGATTTCCATAAGGAAACTTTCGAGATCCTGCCAGGCGGGTGGCCAATTTGTTTCTTGAACGAGTTGGAGAGAATCAGATATTTTTTAGAAATGCGAAAGCTTATCCTGTTTTTTTCAATCTGCCTGCTTTTCACTGTCACGGTTCACGGGCAAACAGCCAACACGACTGCGTTAAAAACCGCTCTTCAAGCCAAGCTTGACGAGTGGCACAAGGCGGGCAGCTTTCCCGGCGCGACGCTCGGCGTCGTGCTTCCCAATGGCGAATCGTTTGGTCTCGCGGTTGGGGTTTCAGATCGCGATGCCAAAACGCCGATGAAGCCTAACGATCGAATGCTGGCCGGAAGCGTTGGCAAAACGTTTGCCGCTGCGACGGCTTTGCAGTTGATTAAAGAAGGCAAGATCGGGCTCGACGACAGGGTTGAAAAATATCTCGGCGGTGAAGCATGGTTCGCGCGTCTGCCGAACGCGAAAGACATCACGGTGCGGCAGTTGATGAACCACACGAGCGGCCTCGTGCGTTATGAGTTCAAAGAGCAGTTCACGAAAGATCTGACCGCGAACCCGGAAAAGGTTTGGAAACCCGCAGAGCTCGTCGCGTACCTGCTTGATGAAAAACCGCCGTTCGAGGCCGGCAAAGGTTGGGACTATTCCGACACGAACTACATCGTGTTAGGAATGATCATTGAAAAAGTAACCGGCAAGAAATTCTACGACGAAGCAAACAGACGAGTCCTCAAGCCTTTGAAGTTGACCGATACGATTCCGCAGGATGGGCCGAGATTGAAAGGCGTGGTGCAGGGCTATGCCGGTCCGAACAATCCGTTTGGCGGCACGGATGCAATGATCGTCAACGGGAAGTTCGTGATCAATCCGCAGTTTGAGTGGACTGGCGGCGGCTACGCTTCGACCGCGCAGGATCTGGCGCGTTGGGCAAAGATGATTTACGAGGGCAAAGCCTTCTCCCCTGACCTGTTGCCGCAAGTCGTCGACGGCGTCGCAGCTCCGATGCTCGGACGCGAAACGAAATACGGACTCGGCGCCATCATCCGCAAGACGCAAGTGGGAACATCATACGGCCACAGCGGCTTCTTCCCCGGCTACATGACAGACATGGCCTACTTCCCCGAGCAGAAAATCGCAGTGGCAGTGCAAGTGAACACGAGCGTCGGCCGCAGTCTCGGTAAGCCGCTGAGTAGAGTTCTGGTTGAAGTAATGGAAGTGATCAATGGGATGACAGGAAAGTAGATTGAGTAGAGAAATCGAGAGCTCGCGAAGCGAGCGAAAGCATAAAGCCTGGGGCGCAAGCCCCAGGACAGCGGTTATTTAAAAAGGGGGGCGTGATCCTGGGGCTTGCGCCCCAGGCTTTATGCTGTCACCCGCTTCGCGGGTTCATGTCTGCTGCGCAATCACGGTTGCGCCGAGTCTTTTTTCGAGGCCTTCTGCTCCCCAGCCCATGACTATGTTGTGGTTCCACTCGAATAACGGTCGAGCGATGGGTGACAAGAGGTTCATCCATCGCTTGGTCGTCTCTACGTTCCAATCGTATCTGACGATCGTTTCATTGCCTTCAGTTGTTAGTTGCCACAGTCCGCGTCCCTGTAATTCACCGATCGCGATTCCTTCGAGCAATTGTGGTGGCTCGATACGAATTGTTTCCATGTTGAAGCTCAGCCTGTAAGGAAGCTTACTCTTCCACGTGTAGCGATGAATGCTTCCGACACCTCGTTCATCTCCATTGCGCATTTCAACCACACTCTTGACACCCTTCCACCACGTGGGCCAACTTTCCGAGTGATAGATCTCGTTCCAGACCCGTTCAATCGGAGCCTTAACACGCCAGATAGTGACGAAGCTGTAGTCTTTCATAAACAATTGCTGAACGACGGGTGGCCACGCGAACGTTTACGGTCCTGCGATGCTGATGAATGGCTTATTGCTGATCGGACCGCGGACGCGGACTGTTACCCCAAGATTTCTCGGCGCACCGATCACGTTATCCGGTAACCGCACGATAAGTTGAGTAACGTCGTCAGGACCAGCGAGCGGCGTCATGGATTCAATTGTTAATGGATAAACTTGTCCCTGACCATCATCAGCTACTACGGTAACGTTTGCGATGGTGTCGCCAGGAAGGAGTCCAAGTCTCCAGACAAACAGAGACACGCGCGTGTGATGATCGGCGCTAAAGTTGCGCTCGGTAGCCAGCGGGAACAGATCGCGTACCTGTGTCACAGAGTCGAGCGCGATGACGTGGCTCGTGTTCTGTTCCGTCAACAACACCGGAGCATCGTCATTCAGGATCGTGGCAGTGCCCTGCGCTCGCGCGATGGTGGCGTTGACCGGATTCGAGAGATTCATCGTGAAAGTCTCGTCCGGATCAAAAGCCGTGTCGCCATTGATCGTCACAAAGATTGTTCGACTCGTTTGTCCGGGGGTGAACGTCAACGTCCCAGTTGTAGACTGATAGTCAGAAGGCGCCGTGGCGGTGTTGTTTGCGGTGGTGAAATCCACGCTCACCGGGAGGTTGCTGGCCGCAGACAACGTGACCGTAAAGAAAACGAACTTCACGCCAGTGTCGCCTTCCAAAAAGGTTATATCGTTGATCGCTATCGACGGCGGCGGTCTAACAATTTGCCCGCCTGAAAGTGTGCCGCTGCTCGCGATGAAGTTTGCGTCGCCGCTGTAATCCGCGCTGACGGAATGTGTGCCGGCTGTCAGCGCCGCGGTTGAAATCGTCGCAATTCCCGAACTCAAACTAACCGGATTGCCAAAATTCGAACCATCGATCTTGAACTGCACAGTTCCGGTTAACGGACCAGTCGACGTAACAGTCGCAGTGAAAGTTACAGACTGAGTCACGTCAGACGGGTTAGACGACGACGTCACTGTGGTAGTCGTCGCGGCCTGATTGTTGGTGAGACTGAACGATGCTGAGAAGGTGCTGCGGTCAGTTGTTGCCGTGACGGTGTAAGGACCACCGGCGAGTCCGTTTGCGGTTGGACTCGTGCTGGCTTTACCGTTCGCGTCAATAAACACATCGATGCTGTTTGTCGCAGTTGCAAAAATCGCAGTCGGTCCGGTTGTGGGCGAGTTGAATTTTACAAGGCCGCCAGTGACCTGATCTCCCGCAGCGCTACTTACAGTAACGACTAGCGGAGCAAACATCGTGTTCACTGCCGTACTCTGCGGAGTTCCACTAGTAACTGAGAACGTAAATGCTCGTGACTCGTACGCGCCGATATCAACAGTAGAATTTACCTGACGAGAAACCCCGCGCTGATCAGTGGTCAACGGCGTCGTCAAACATCCCCCAACCGCTACTACACAATTATCTCCAGCGTCGATTGCCGCCGAGCCCGGCAAGAGCGCGCGCGTCTGAGTTGGACCACCATTGTTTCGGAGTGGTCCAAGAAACGGAAACACACGAGCAAACGAGGCCCCGACCAGATCGCCATTCGGATTATTTGTCCCGAGAGTGAAACCAGAGCTACCAGAGAAATCGGTGAGGAGATTGTGGCCCTGCGAAACGAATAGTCCCAACAAATCCGGGCCATTCGAAGATACGTTGTCGGCTACGATGGTATTTAGGATCTTGATCGATGCGCTGTTGTTATTGCCGACACCGCCACCACCGAGTGACGCGAAATTCTGGCTAATCGTGCTCTGCGAAATGCTGATCTGTGAGTCCAAACCGCCGTTGTAGATCCCGCCGCCACGGCCCGATGCAGTGTTGTTGTGCAGCGTACTGTTAATGACGTTGAGTTTTTCCGTGCTGGTGATTATTCCGCCTCCATTCCCACTACCGGGAGCAGCTCCCGCTACGTTGTTGTTAACAGTGCTGCTAATGAGATTCATTGTCGCTAAGCCGTTGTAACAACCACCCCCGGTCCCGGCGGAGTTATTGCTGATCGTGCTGTTCGTAATTGTCATTACGCCCGTGCCGCCGTTTCCAATCCCACCACCCAGTATCGCAAAGTTGTTATTGATCGTACTGTCAGTAATATTCACGTTGGCGCCGCTTTGGGTGTAGATGCCGCCACCGACGTCATTGATATGACCGTTCGCGATAGTTAGACCAGAGAAGCTAACCAAACCACTTGACAAGATTATCGTGAAAACGCGGAAGTTGCTGTTGTTGCCGGAGATCGTCAATTGGCTCGCCCCGGGCCCGTTGATTGACATCTCTGAGGTGATGTTCGGAAGCGCGCTACCGAGAGTAATCGTGCCCGTCAGGCCAGTCAGGCTGATCGTGTCAGATTCACTATTACTACCGGCCGCACACTCGCCCGCTGTTGCGCCCGAAGCCGTGTCTGAGTTAGCTGCGGTGATTGCTTCGCGCAGAGTGCACAAGCCATCAGTGCCATCGGCTACGTCTGAAGTGCTGTTGACGGTGATCGTGTTACCGGCGGGATGAGCAAGAGCAGTGGTTGTGGCTAACGACAGTACAATTACAAAGATTGAAGCCAAACACACCACGGAGCGGCCGCGATGAATGGGGGATAACGGCATACAATTCTCCTGAGAGTCAGAGATCTGGGCATGGGCTTGGGAGAGAGCCAGGCAACAATCTAACACACGAAGCCGCGGTTTTGTTTCATTTTTTGCTTCCTTCCGGCGTAGAAGCAACGAAGGTCGATCCCAGCGACGCGCTTCGGCATCATTAAGGCTATCTCTGCGGCCCTCTGCGTATCTTTGCGTTCTCTGCGTTAAAGGGTTATTTAAACGCAGAGAGCGCAGAGATACGCAGAGACACCCACTCGACCTCGAAACCCACCCACTTGTCACAACCGAGTTGCGCCTCAGCAATAGTTGCCTCAAAATCTCTTGCACACATGGATTTCAAAAGCCTGATCAAGAAGCACTGGAAAGTCGCTTCTGCGATCGTAGGATTCTGGTTGTTCCTCGCGTTGCTCTTCACGCCGCAAATCTACCTGTCCAACCTTCGCTCACCAACACCTCTGACATGGACGCGAGCGTTTCTTGCAACCGTGATCCTGTTTCAGGTCTGGTCAGTGCTAACACCTCTGCTGCTCTGGCTCGGGCGAAGATTTCCGTTAGAGCGTCACCGCCTGTTGCGCAACCTCGCAATACATCTGCTGCTGAGTGGACCAGTAGCGCTGGCGCATATCTTTCTACTGCAAATCATTACCACTCTCCTGCTCACCTGGTCTCGTTCGTACCAGCCGCCCGTGCCGCTCATGGCCCTCGTCATCGGGTTGGGAGCGACGAACGTCATGGTTTACTGGGGCATCGTCGCGGTCAGCCAGGCGATCAATTACTTTCGCAAATATCAGGAGCGAGAATTCAGGTTAGCGCAGGCTCAACTCCATTCTCTCAGGATGCAACTGCATCCACACTTTCTCTTCAACACACTCAATGCCATCGCCGAACTGGTCTATAGCGATCCGAAAGCTGCCGATCGCTGCATCCTGTCTGTAAGCGAGTTACTGCGCTTCTCGCTCGAGAGTCACCGGACGCAGGAAGTAACGTTGAAAGAAGAGATCGACTTTCTCGAGAAGTATTTGGAAATCCAAAAGACGCTCATGCGCGACCGCTTGCGTGTGAGGCTGAATGTTGACCCGGAGACGCTCGACGCCTCAGTTCCGAATATGCTCTTGCAACCGCTCGTGGAGAATGCCATCAAGCACGGCATATCTCCTCGACCTGAAGGTGGAAACATTGAGATTCACGCGAAGCGCCTTGACGGCAAATTACACGTGGAGATCAGCGACGACGGGCTGGGCCTGCGCGAGCAGCAAGACAGCGATGGCGTTGGACTGGTTAATACGCGAGAGCGGCTGAAACATTTGTATGGCGCGGCTCATGCCTTTAACCTGAGCAGCTTTCCGGGGCGCGGCGTGACCATCCGCATTAGTCTTCCTTTCCGTGAAGCCGAAGATAGAAGTAATGATACGAACGCTGATTATTGACGACGTACAACTCGCCCGCGAACGACTCAAACGCTGCCTCGCCGCCGAGCCGGAGGTGCAGATCGTGGGCGAATGCGACAATGGGACCAATGCGGTCGCATCCATTCGTGAGTTGTCACCCGATCTGATTTTTCTCGACGTGCAGATGCCCGCGCTGGACGGCTTCGGTGTGCTCGAGGCGTTAAAAGGTGAGCGCGTGCCGGCAGTCGTCTTCGTTACGGCGTATAACGAATACGCCATTCAAGCCTTCGATGTGAATGCGCTCGACTATCTACTCAAGCCGGTCGACTGCGCCCGTCTCAGCAAGGCCGTGGCGCGTGCGAAATCTCAGCTCGCCCAACCGGCTGACGATCTCGACAGTCGTTTCCGTGCAATGCTCGAAGACATCAAAGCGGGCTCGAAATTCCTGAAGCGACTAACGATCAAACTCACGGGCCATACCATCCTGCTGCCAACCGATGAGATTGATTGGATTGAAGGCTATGGAAACTATCTGAAGGTCCACGCGGGGCGCGAGTCACATTTGATTCGCGGTACGATGCAGTCTCTTGAAGCCAAACTCGACCCGGAAACATTCGTCCGTGTGCATCGTTCTGCGATCGTGAATATCGAGAAGATCAAAGAGATCTATCCACGCTCCAACGGTGACCAGGATCTGGTTCTGCAGAGTGGCGAACAACTAATGCTGAGCCGCAAATACCGTGACCGGTTCCTCGCCGCGCTCGGAGACGTTTAACGAAAAGACCGGAATAGCACACCTAAAGCCCCTCTCATCACAAAAAGGTGGCCGCGGCTGACAACTTCTGTAGACTCGCCTCATGCAGTTATTCCCAAAGAAGTCTTCCGGCTCCCCCGAAGAGTACCTGGCGCTGCTTTTGGCCTTGCTCACGTTGGGGACGACCATATTCAACATCGCGTTCGGTGCGGCCAAGGCTCCGCAAAGCACACAGCAGCCGCGGATCGTCGCTTTCGTCAACGTTAACGTCGTTCCCTTTGACCGCGAAAGAATTTTGGCAGGGCAGACGGTGATCGTGGTTAATGGGTGCATTGCGCAGATCGGTCCAGCCGATAAGGTCAAAGTGCCCGCCGCGGCACTGAAGATCGATGGTCGCGGCAAGTACCTGATGCCCGGCCTCGCAGACATGCACGTCCATTTATCTCCGAGCGCGGAACTTGCCAGTCAGCAGTTGCAACTGTTTCTGGCGAATGGTGTGACGACTGTCAGGAACATGATCGGCAAGCCCGAACATCTCGTGTTGCGCGAACGAGTAGCTAAAGGCGAATTGTCGGGTCCTACCATTTACACCGCCGGGCCGCCGCTGGTGGGCAACACGGTGCCGACACCCGAAGCAGCCGAGCGCGCCGTCGTTGAGCAGAAAAAGGCAGGCTACGACTTCCTCAAAGTTCACGAAGGACTATCACCGGAGACTTATGCGGCTATCGTGGCGACCGCTAAGCGCGAGGGGATCCCTTTCGCCGGACACGTCACGGCAACAGTCGGATTGAAACGCGCGTTGGAAGCCCGGCAAACGTCCATCGAGCATTTAGATGGATACCTGCAGGCAATGGTCGCGGACAATTCGCCCGTGGCTCCTGGTCCATCGCAACTCGTACTCGGTCCAGTGCTCGAACACATTGACGAGGGCAAGATTCCGACTCTCGCCGCAGCCACGCGCAAAGCCGGCGTGTGGAACGATCCGACGCTCACGCTATTCAAACTGATCGTCTCCGACACTAAACCTGAAGATCTTTCGCAGTGGCCTGAGCTGCAATACGTCCCGGCCGCGATGCGTGACTCGTTCAGTAAACAGAAGGCTTCAACGGCGAGTATTCCGGCCCCAGCCAGTGAGCGGCAACGTTATCTCGAGTTGCGCAACAAGATGGTGGCCGCGTTGCATGCAGCCGGAGCAAAGTTGCTGATTGGCCCGGATTCACCGCAGTTCTTTCTCGTGCCCGGCTTCGCCACACACAAAGAATTGCAGAGCTTCGTCGAGGCCGGCTTGACGCCTTACGAAGCGATCGAAGCAGCGACGCGAAACCCGGGAGAATACTTCGCGGAGGTAATGAAAACACCGCGCGACTTTGGCACCGTCGAAGTCGGCATGCGCGCCGATCTGATCTTGCTCGACGCCAACCCGCTGGAATCGGTCGCTAATCTGTCGAAGCGCGCAGGCGTGATGGTCCGCGGCCGCTGGCTGCCGGAAAGCGAGCTACGCAAGATGCTCGATAATCTCGCCGCACTTAACCGTACACCCGGAACCAACTAAAAGAGGAGAGAGACATGAAACGCATTATCGCAACGTTCGGCGCGTTCGTTTTGGTTATGACCTTGTGCATAACCGCGGCCGCAGCGAAAGCTGATTTCAGTGGCACGTGGATCCTGGACAAGAGCAAGAGCGAAGGGCTGCCGCCCGGTATGGACCAGACTATGACTGTCGTCCACACCGACGACAAGCTTTCGCTGGAGACTAAATTGATCACGCCGGAAGGCGAGCAGGTCGTCGCCGACAGCTACATGCTTGACGGCAAAGAGGCGGAGTTCACTCCAAAAACGCCCGGTGGTCAGGCTGGTAAGGGTAAGCGTACGGCTAAATGGGCCGCGGACGGCAACGGCATCGAGGTCAATGAAAACTCAACCTTTGAAAGCCCCGAAGGCTCCGTCAATGTTCAGATGACACGCACGTGGATGCTCTCGGCTGACGGCAAGACCCTGAAAATTGACATAGCCGTAGACGGTCCGAACGGCAAACAGCAAGTCAAACGCACCTTCATCAAGAAGTAGCTTTAGATTGATTCCGGCTTACATCGCATCGTAGACTCGCCAATTACGAAGGAGGGTAACGATGCGCTCAATCCTCAACGAAGCTGACCGGAACGCAATCAGTAGCAGGGTGCGATCGCTGTCCGGATCGTCCACGGCGAAATGGGGAAGCATGGACGTAACCGCGATGCTGGAGCATCTCCGGCGTTCGGCGCTGATGTGCCTGGGAGAGTTGCCGGTGCCTTCGGCAAACAAGCGCGCGTTTCAGACGTTTCCACTCAAGCACCTCATTCTCTACGTGTTTCCCTTCCCCAAGGGCGCGCCAACCGCACCCGCATTGAAGGTTGAGGTGGCGGAATCGTTTGAAGAGGAGCGCGCCGCATTGCTCGAGTTGTTGGAACGAATCGGAACCGGCCTTAGTGACGGCATGGGACCGGATCATCCTCTCTTTGGACCACTAAGCTGGCGCGAGTGGGGCGTCGCTACCTACAAACACACCGATCATCATCTGAAGCAATTCGGAGCGTAGAAGCCATTGAACAGGTAGAGATCCTACGAGCCGGGGCAAGCCCCTCTTCCTGACTTATTCATTCCATTGAGCGCCGTGAAAAAGAACAAGTCAGGAAGAGGGGCTTGCCCCCGCTGCTTATTATCAAGGCCACCTTTGTGAGGTGTTGAGGGCGCACCAGTAGAGTTCGACTTGTGAGGCAACTTCCTTGAATTTGCTGAATTCCACCGGCTTCACGATGTACGAGTTGCACCCGAGCCTGTAAGCCTCCTGGACATCCTGGTCTTCGGCGGAGGTTGTAAAAACAACGACCGGAATCGCAGAGATCTTCGGATGACTCTTGAACCGCCGTAATACTTCCAGCCCGCTGATCTTCGGCAAACCCAGATCGAGAAGAATGAGAACCGGAGGCTGTTCGCCTGCTTCCCAACGCTCGATATACGCAATCGCCTCCTCACCATCTCGCGCTTCCTGAATCGGGTGGAACAGTCGCCGCCGCGCAAACACCCGCTTCGCCAGATCGAGATCGGCGAGACGATTTTCAACGATCAGGATTGGGTTTTCGCCATCGTTCATTTTGGAATCTCGAGATAGAACGTGGCTCCCTGCCCCGGTGAACTCTCGGCCCAGGCGCGGCCACCCATGCGTTCCATCGCCTTGCGTACAATCGCCAAACCGATACCCGTACCCGGATACTCCTCACTATGATTGAGCCGCTGAAAAATGTTGAAGATTCGATCGTGGTATTTCATGTCGAACCCCACTCCGTTATCACGCACCCAGACAACGAAGTTCTTCAACGTCTCTTCAGATCCCACCTCGATGCGCGGGCTGGCAACCTTCTGCGTGAACTTAACTGCATTGTCGATATAATTTCTGAGTGACTGCGTCAGTCCATTCAGGTCTGCAACTACACTGCCGCCGTTGACGTTCACGACGAAGTCAATCGAGCTCTCGGTCGTTTCGCGTTTCTTCTGCCCGATAATGGTTTCGACAAGTGGTCCCAGCTCGACACGGTCCGGCTTAAACTCGCGCCGCTCGAGACGCGAATAATCGAGCAGATCATCAATCAACTGGCTCATCTCTTCGGTTGATCCGTGAATCGTTTCGAGGAAGAAACGTCCCTCCTCGTTGAGATCAGCCGCATGATCTTCCATCAACAAACGACTGTAACCATCAATGCCGCGGAGTGGCGCCTTTAGATCGTGGGCCACAGAGTAAGCGAATGTTTCGAGCTCACGACTCTTCGCGTTGAGCGCGGCAGTGCGCGTGGCCACACGTTCTTCAAGCTCGGCGTTAAGTTTGGCAAGTGCTTCTCTCGCGCGGCGACGCCGGCGACGTTCAACCAACAGTGCGACTATAAACGCGCTTTGCAAAACGATGAGCGTGAGCGCGCCGACTATGCGCCACTTGTATAGCTCCCAAAACGTGAACTCTTCGAATTGCACCACGCTGTCAGGTGGGAGACTGTTCCTGCGTACGCCCCAGCGCTGCAACTGACGCCAGTCGAACATCGGTACCCTCTGAGCTGGTTCGACGGGTATTTCGCGAGCTTGAACGCCGCTCAGTATTGTGTCGACGAGTTGTGCTGCCTTGCCGCCGTTCATCTCAGGACCTTGCAGGTAACCACCGATGATTCCGGAACCCAGAGAGAGGGTGTTGAAACCATAAATCGGCGCTGACGATCCGGGTGCAAACCGGCTGAGCACCTCGAAGCTTTCCATGACTTTGCCCTGATCGTTCAACGCCTGCTGCCAGACGTAAAGGATCACGGAATCAGGTGGCAGGCTCGCGGTTCGGGCGACTAATTCGTTGATCGGGAGATCGGTCAGGTATGTGATCTCAGCTTTATCGAAACCGGAGAGCTCCTGCTGTGCTGCCTGCTCGAAGCGACGGTCCTGTTGGAGCGAGCCGCTTACGACAAAAATGTGCTTAGCGCCCGGATGGAGTCGCAATGCCAGGTCAACTGTTTCGCGGTAAGCATTCTTGTAATGAATGCCCGTGGCGCCGGCCCCGGCCGCAAGCATTTCCGGCTGCGGCGGATTGTTCGCGACGAAGACGATCGGAGAATTTGGAAAGAGCTCGTTGCGATACTGAAGCAGAAACGAGAGAGGAGCATCAGCCGAGGCAACGACAACGTCGACGCTGCGACCGGCATATTTATCCTTCAGGTAGTTGCGGAAAGAGATCTTGAAACTCTCTTCCGGGAAGCGACTGAACTCGAAGTATTCCGGGAAATACTCTAAGTCTTGGCGGCGGTCCAATTGCAACTGCGCCTTCAAACTCTCTTCGAATCTGACGTTGCCCCGAAACTCTTTGTTATCCCAGTAGAGGACGACCAACCGCTTTGGCGCAACTGTCTGCGCGCGAACCATCACCGCTGGCGCGAGAATTACGAGGCACGCAATAAGCAGAAGTCGAACTTGGATCGGGTCAGTACCACCTCGCGGTAGCGGGTGGGTCAACCATACGGACTCAAAATCAACGGGAACTCGCATGCCGATCACTCACCCACCCGCTACCGCGAGGTGGTACTGACCCGACCCAAGACAATAGACCTTTGTTCTCAACTAGAGATTGATCTTTACAGCAAACTGTATCTGCCGTGACGATCCAGACTCACCGGTGGGAAATCGGGTACTCGTGATCTGACCAAAGGCCGGAGTTCCGACGACTGTCCCCGGCGCGCCGAAGTTTGCATGATTAAAGAGATCGAAGAACTCGGCGCGAAACTGCATCCGAAGTTTTTCACCTATGCGCGTGTTCTTTATAACTGAAAAGTCAGTGTTATTGAAACCCGGTCCGATCACGACGTTGCGTCCCAGGCTGCCGAAGCGCGGCACGGCCGTGAACACCGACGTATCGAACCACCTCTCGACGCTGCCGGTTATCGCAATTGGTCCAGTGACGTCCGGCCTGAGCGTATTGGCGATTCCATTCACAATACTGTTGCTCGTAACGATATTAACCGGGCTGCCGCTTTGCAATTGAACGATCGCAGCGAACTGCCAACCTTCAAGGAACCGGTTTCCGTGCAACGGCAAATCGTAAATTCCGTTGAAGACGAAACGGTGGCGCGCATCAAAATCTGAAAGCCCACGATCACCTCTCAGGTTGTAACTGTCTTGTCCAACAATCCCGCCAGTGCTGAACGAATTGTAGTCCAACGACTTGGACCAGGTATATGACGCGCTGAATTGCAGACCGTGAGCGAGTCGCTGCGAAAGAGAGGTCCAAAGCGCGTTGTAACTCGAGTTTCCGCCGCTCTCAACCTGCGTGATGTTGCCGAGATTAGTCCCCGGAAGTATCGGACTTGACTGCGACAAACGCGGAAACGGCCGTACGCCATTAATCGGCTGATTCAGATTGCGACGAGAAATCAGGTGTGTGCCTTTTGAGCCAAAGTAGCCAATAGATAAAGCAATGTTGGGTCTTAATTCGCGCTGCACATTGAAATTCCACGACTGCAAATAAGCGTTATCGAAGTCGTGGGCAATCGACTGCGGGGCCAGTCCGGCAGGACCGGCAAGGCTGAGTGCATTGTCGAGTCGAATCGCGCCACTAAAGGTCAACGGAATCGCGAGCGGTGGATTGGTGGTTGGTCCAATCACGATGCTCGTCATCGGTTGATCGGTCTGAAGCGCATACGCAGCGCGCACCGAAGTTTTGCCATTACCGAATGGATCCCACGCGAAACCAACACGCGGCTGCACGTTCTTGTTATTCTGATGGTAAACCTCATCGAAATCGGTTCCAACGCGAATCAGCGAGGCCGTTGCCGGATCGAAAACAATAAAGCGGTCATAACGTTCCGTGGGCGTCATGTTCCACTCGTAACGCAGGCCGAGCTCAAGCATCAGCGTGGGTTTGACCCTGTAGTTGTCCTGGACAAAAAAACCGAGCGCACCTTCGGCTATGCTGCTCGACTGGCTACCGAGAATTACGCTGAACGAGTTTGCCGTGCCCGCGATGAAGGAGGCGACGGTGGGAAAGTTGAAACTGCCTGTGCCTTGCCGGAAATTGTTATTGAGAAACTGACGATACTCACCACCTGCCTTTATCGAGTGAGCGCCGCGCTGGTAAGTGAAGGAGTCGCCGGCGATGAAAGTTGTATCACCACGTCCTGACGGATTGATGGATGGTCCACCAAAGTTTAGCCCGCCGGCAACGCTGATCTGCGGCAAGCCGATCGGTTCGGTAATCCCGCTGTTGATACCAAAAGCAGTTGGATTTAGTTGTGCGTTTGGCACCGTGACTGAGCTGAAGCGATTGAAACCGAAACGCAGCTCATTAACGAGCATCGGACTGAAGATGTGTGTCTCGTTGAAGGTGAAGACCTGTCGTAATTGAGTGGTCGTGTTGCCAAAGCCCGGAACGGTATTGCCGTTGCGATTGGGTTCCAGAAGCACAGTACGATATGCCGAGTAGTATCCGTGCAAGCGATCGTTCTGGCGGAGATTGTAGCTGAGGTCAGCGCCCCACTGATCGTTGTCGACCGCGGCGTTCGCCGAACCGACGAAGCGTGGCGTGCCTGATGAATCGAAGAAGTTGGCTCGCGGGATCAGGTCGAGCAGCTTCACGATCACGGGATTATTTACCGAGGCACGTTGCGCATCGCTCAGTACGAGGCTGTTGAGATTCAGCCGTTGCCGCTGGCGCAAACCCTCGTAAGAAACAAAGAAGAACGCTTTGTCTTTGACGATCGGACCACCCAGTTGCCCGCCAAACTGGTTGCGCTTGAAGGGCGGTGGCTCATCTGAAGTGAAAGTAAAAAAGTTGCGAGCATCGAGGGCGTCGTTACGAAAGAATTCGAATAACTCGCCGTGAAATTCATTAACTCCCGACCTCGTCGCGATATTGACGACGGCGCCCGAGCTTTGACCGTACTCAGCGCTGAGCGTGGAGTTGTCGACTTTGAACTCCTGCACAGTGCTTATCGCCGGCTGGAACGTGATCGAGCTATTGGTGAGATTGTTGAGTGTGATTCCGTTGATGACGTAATTGACTGTCTCTTCTCTGCTGCCGCCCGTCGTGATCGAGAATGATCCGAGGCCTCTGATCGGCGCCGATGAGAACGCTCCCTGCGGTGATGTCACTGAACCGGGAGCAAGCAAGCCGAGATCAAGAAAGTAGCGTCCATTTAAAGGTAGTGTTTGCACCCGTTCTCGATCGATCACCTGCCCGACTGAAATCGTCGCGCGTTCAATGAGCTCACTGGAACTCGTACTAACAGTTACCTCCTGAGCCAGATCGCCGACCTGGAGTTGAAAGTCCTGAGTCAGTTTCCGCGCCACTTCGATTCGAAGACGTTCTACGACTCGCGTTTGAAATCCCTGCGCGCGCACCTCAAGGCGGTAGTCTCCGATTGGCAAGGCTGCGATTTGATATCTTCCGGAGTTGTCGCTGACAACGCGGCGGGTTATTCCGATTGCCGGATCGTTGGCAATAATTTCGGCCCTGCCTACCAGCGCTCCATGCTGATCGGTGATCGAGCCTTCCACAGACGCGGTTGATTGCGCGAAGACACTGGTCGCGAAGACCAGTAACAGGACGACGACCTGGGGCGAGTGCGTCGGAAGCATGGGGATTATCTTTGTGAGCTTGTTGTTTCTACGCCTTTCACCAGAGAAGCTCAATAATTCGGGACAAAAGTGCGAAAAAAGACACAAATCGGATCATCCCAATGACCCTAAGAGCGGGGGCAAGCCCCTCTTCCTGACTTGTTCATTTCATTGAGCGCCGTGAAAAAGAACAAGTCAGGAAGGGTGGCTTGCCCCCGCTGTTAGTGGATTCTGACTTTGATGGCAAAGCTTTGATACTGTCAGTTTTAGCAGTGCGCAAAAACATCACCTCGATTAAACCCCAAACATACGGTGATCAACTGACATCCGGTAGCCACGTTACCGATCCGGTTTCGATGGAGTAGACCGCGCCTACGATTCGCAATTTACCATGAGCTACCAGTTCCGAAAGTATCGGGGTCGATGATCGAAGTTGCTTTACGACCATCTCGACGTTCATGCGAACCGTGTTCGCCACTGGGTCACCTGGCATACCACGAGTTTTCTCCACTGCGGGTTTAATAAGATCGACGAGCGCGGCGATGTGGCCTTCAGGTGGGCCACCCTGAACTGCAGCCGTCACTGCACCGCAGCTTTCATGTCCGAGGACCACGAGTAACGGGATATGCAGATGCTCGGCGCCGTATTCGAGACTGCCGATCTCTGTATCGGAAGCCACATTTCCTGCCACTCGGATTATGAACAAGTCTCCCAGTCCCTGATCGAAAACGATTTCCGGCGGCACTCGAGAATCAGAGCAACTTAAAATCTCTGCATGTGGATGCTGTCCGGACACCAATTGCCGCTGGCGATCTAAGGTTTCATGTGGATGTTGATAACGATGAGCCATGTGGTGTTTGTTACCCGTTTTCAACTCCGCCAACACAGAATCTGCGGTGATTTTTTCTCCAGCGTTTTGTCCAGTCGATAGATTTGCCAGCGAGAGAAGGAGCAAGATTGCGATGACTGCACTAAAGAGTCTCATGGCGTCGTAAGTCTATCTCGATGATTCACCCACGCACACTGTCAGTTTTTACAGCATTCCAGAACAAAATGAACTTCAAAGACGCTCGTTTCGTTAAGAGCGATAACAAGCCGTTCAACCAAGCCAATTATTGCCGGGAGGTGTGCGATGTATTGCCCTCGATGTGGTCACCAGTCGATCTCTGATGCGTTGCGCTTCTGTTCTAACTGTGGTTTCAAGCTGGGCGTGGTGAAGGCATCTCTCGTAGATGAGGACGACGTTTCAGCACATTCAACGTTCACGATTCAGGTATTAAATAAGGAACTGCGCCAGCGCGACATAAACATCGGCGTGATCCTCATGTTCGCGGGCGCCATGCTGGCTACTTTTCTGGCCGGCCGAAGTGGGCTTCGCCTTGGCCGTGAAGGAGGAGCGCTGATACTGGCGATCTCTTTCGCCTCGATCCTTCTTCTCTCCCGCCCCATCATGAAAACTATTTACAAGCTGCTTTCGTGGGAGGAGCCGTCGTCCTCGTTGAATCAAAGAGGAATGTTGTTCGGATCGATAATGATGTTCATAAGCACGATTGTTTTGACGATCAGTTCCCTGCTGATGTTTGGCCGGATGAGTACGCCGCAGTTGCTCCTGGCTTTGGCAGGAGCTTTCGCTTTGCTTCTCGTTCTATCTAAACACCTGATGCGAGCAGTTCGTTACCTTGTTGCAGACGAAACGATCCTTCCGCAAACTGAGGCGGCGCACGAGCCAGCCGCTCTCACCTCCGGACAGAACGTGCCTGCGTCGCTGTTTACTTCGCAACGTGTCACAACTGCAGAAATCCTCTCACCCGCGAGCGTTACTGAACAGACGACGAACCTGCTTGAGAATAAGTGAACAGCGAGGCAGTCTCAGGAAAGCTCGCGAAGCGAGCTTTCTGACCTCGAACTCCGATCTCACTCAATTCGCAACGCAAGCTTGCCCAAATGATGTTCATTAAGCGCATTGTGCGCCTCGCCCGCTTCTTCAAGTCGAAACGTTTTGTCCACATGAACTTCAAATGGACCAGATTCGATCAGGGTGTTGAGTCTGTCGATGAGCTCCGGGCTAAACTCTCCATCGTAAGCCTCGATTGCGACGCCTTCAGGAACCACCGGCTCAGGCATCACGCCATGTGGATACGCGATACGTCCACCTTTGCGAATCGCTAACAACGCCCGATCGGTTCGCTCGCCTCCCGCGGTCACGAGTGCGGCATCGATGCCATCGGGCGCGAACTCCCTCGCTGCGTTCAGAACATCATCGCTTCTTCCATCGACTGCCCTGTCAGCTCCGAGTTTTTTTACAAACTCCACGCCATCGGTGCCGGAAGCGATGGCGAACACCTTCGCGCCGAGACGCTTGGCGAGTTGTAGCGCCAGGTGTCCAATGCCACCACTCGCGCCGAACACCATCAACGACTCGCCCGATTTCAAACCCATTACTTTTTCCAGACCCGTCAGCGCCGTCAATGCATCGGTTGGCAACACCGCCGCTTGTTCAATCGTCAACTGTCCGGGAATCAGCGAAACATTGTCCGCCTTAACCGCAACGTACTGAGCGTAGAAACCACCTTTAGGATTCGCCAGCTCTGCAGCGTAAACACGGTCGCCTTCTTTGAAACGACTTACATCTTCGCCAACTGACGCGATCGTTCCTGCTCCATCCGTTCCGAGCACGTATGGAAATTCCGGTTTGGTCCCCATTATTTCGACAAACCGGCCTTCACGTTCATACGGATCCCATGCGCCTACACCGGCAGCTTCGACTCGAATCAAAACCTCCTGCGCTTCGATTTGGGGTACGGGCAAGTCTTGTATTTGAAGTGTCTCGGGACCGCCAAACTTATCGAGAGCTACGGCCCGCATTGTTTGTGCTTTTGCTTGTGATGTTTGTGCCATGATTTTACGTACACCGCCTGTCTGTTAATCGTTCAAGGCATTGCGCCAATCCATGTATCTTTCGGGATGATGCAAATCACAACTGCAAAAGCGATGCCTCCGCATTTAAGGTTTCTGAGCTCGCGAAGCGAGCTTTGCTCTCTACTTCACGCGGACGAACGGCATGTCGCGCATTCGTGAGGCGCCGACGTGCAGGCCAGTGACCTTTCCATCTTTGTCGCGCGTGAACCAGAGAATAAATCCTTGTGCACCGAAATGGTCCTTATATAAAGGCTGCATCGGCAGATTCGTTGCCGGGCGCTGTTTGATGAACGCTTTGTCACCATCGATGGCGACAGTGAACGTCGCGCCAGCCTCTTCGCTAAACCAGTCTCCTTTAAATGATGCAAGCTCTTCCGGCGTTGGCGTCCACTGACGCTCTGGAACGAAACGCGTGACTTCACCGCCGTCATCGATAGTTTCAGCAAACAGCGGCTTCCCGTCTTTATCGAACGTAAACTTCAACTCGTTATTGCCACCAACAAACTTTCCCTCTCCCATCGGTATCACGCGGCCGCCACTCCATCGCGGCGCACCGTTCTCAATAAGAAATCTTGCCGGAATATGCGTCTTTTCATTCCGCCAGATGCCGACAAGTTTCGTCATCTCGTCGTCTGAAACCTTGGCTGGTTCGGGTCTGGGGTTCTGCGGAAATGGTCCAAAGATCTCGTCCGTGATGCTTGCGGCAATTCCTCCGGCGCTTGGTGAGGTGCCGTTACACATAACACCGACTGAAACTTTATTGTCCGGATAACGCGCCAGAAAAGTTTGATAGCCTGCAGTCGCGCCGCCGTGCGAAACGTCCTTCAGCCCTTTGTATGTATCGACTTCGAGCCCGAGCGCGTACGCGATCTTTCGACCGTCATTCAGCACTCCTCGAGTTTCCAGTGCCGCAACCAGCGGCGCACCCAGCGATTGCGAATCAAGCATCGCGTTCCATTTCATCCAGTCGCCGACCGTCGTGAGCATGCCGCCGTTTCCATAAACATTCATGAAAGGCATATTGAGTCGCCATGGTCCATTGCCCTGTCGTGAATATGCTTGCGCGCGGCCTGGAACGATCCGCTGGTAGTCGTCGCGCCACGAGCTGTTCTTCATGTCGAGTGGTTTGAAGAGCCGCTCTTCGACGAAGGCGGGGAACTTCTGTTTCGAAACGCGCTCGACGATTATCGCCGCGAGGTTGTAGCCGCTGTTTGAATACGAGTATTCCGAACCGGGTTTGAAGTCGAGTGCGCGCTGGTGAGTGATAATGTCGAGCGCGAGATCCTGGTTGATAACTCGATCGCCCCGACCCGCGCCAGTCAGGCTGATAACTGTGCCCCAGTCGCGCAGACCGGCAGTGTGATTTAAGAGATGTCTGATCGTGAGCGGCGCGCCGTAATCGGGCAGCTCGGGGATGTATTTCCTGACCGGATCGTCGATACTGAGTTTTCCATCCTGTTGCAGCAATACGAGTGCGGCCGCGGTGAACTGCTTGGCGACTGAGCCTGATTCAAAAATAGTTTGCGTTGTGTTGGGAACGTTGTGTTCCATATCAGCAAGTCCGAACGCCTTTTCGAACACGATATTTCCATTGAGTGACACAGCGGCAGCACAACCCGGCGCCGGGGCAACGTACGCTTTGGTAACCTTCTCAAACGCTCGCTCAGCGCCGGCGACAACCTTCTCTTTATCCGGAACCTGCGCCCAGGTTGCAGTTGAAAGAAGCGCGATAACAGTCAGAACGAATAAGAAGTTTTTTCTACTCATGGGGTTCATCCTTAATATTGGAACAGTTGTAGGGGTGGCCCTCCGTGGCCACCCGTTCTTAAAATCCATAATCGATTTCGGAAACGGGTGGCCACGGAGGGCCACCCCTACACGCAGATTGCATAGAATAGAACACACTGTGGCAAAACGTCATAGGTTTCATAGCATGACTCTTCTTTCGCGCAGACTTATCATCGGAATTATCGCGTTTACCCTTTGCGGCAACATTGCCAGCGCAAACGAGATACCTGCTGGATGGAAGAAGATTGACGCAAACGGAAAGTTCAGCTTCTACCTGCCGCCTGATATGAGAGATACAGGTTCCAGCGGGATGGAAAACTATCATAGGGAATACACTAACGGGAAGATAGGCGTTAGTTTTGATTATGACCCCTATCAAATTCGTGCTTATCCAATTCGGCCGGGATCGCTCGGTAAGAATTTTCGAGAGATAACACTTGAGATTGATGGTCGAAAGGCGTTCATGTTTCTTTATGAGACTACCGACATGCGCAAGCGACCGTATTACATTGCGGAATTATCTGTCGGCGATCTTCCTAAAGGTGACGTCAAACTGCGCATGTGGGTTTCGTGCTGGAGGCAGTCCAGGCTCAAGATAGCGGAAACGATCTTCCGCAGCATTCAATTCAATACGAGCAGTTCTTGACAGACCATTTATCACTCTGATATTTAGCGCCTTGTCATTGGTCAGTCGGGCCTCGCGCGCCTCTATCTTCGACCCGACTCCAAACAACAGTAAAAATTAAGAACCGCAATTGAGGATTTTTCTCATGACTACGTTATGAAGATCGCTCTGCTTTCGATCAAGGACCTGCGTGGTTTTGTGGCAGATGACAAATTACTTATTGAGCCATTGCAGGAATTAGGCCATGTCGCCGAATTCGTACCGTGGCAAGCCAAAGTGAGATGGCGCAATTATGACGGCGTCGTTATTCGCACAACATGGGATTACCAGGACAATCTGGTGGCGTTCTTAGATGTGTTGGGGACCATTGAAAGAGAAACACGGCTCGCCAATCCGCTGCAGCTCGTGAAATGGAACGCGGACAAGAGCACCTATCTTAGGGATCTTGAGAAGCAAGGCAATCTGATAATTCCAAGTATCTGGCACAGTGGCAAGATTGGTAGCCGCCAAGTTCTGAAATGGTTCGATCAGTTATCAACTGACGAGATCGTCATAAAACCAGCGGTGGGTGCGAATGCACAAGATACCCTGAGAGTAAAACGAGGCAGAGAAGATCTTCAGATGTTAAAGAAGATTTTCGATAATCGCTCTTGTGTGGTCCAACCGTTTATGTCAGCAATAGTGAAAGAGGGGGAGTTTTCTTTGTTCTACTTCAACGGTGAATACAGCCATGCCGTGTTAAAGACTCCGAAACGTAGGGATTTCCGGGTCCAGGAAGAACACGGTGGCAGAATCAAAGCGACAAAACCACCAGCTCACTGCCTGCAAACGGGTAAGACGATAATGAAGTTGATTTCACCGGTACCGCTATACACGCGGCTCGACCTCGTCCGAACCAAAGATGACGACTTCGCAATAGTGGAATTGGAGTTAATTGAGCCGTCAATGTACTTGCGTAAATCAAAGCAGGCGCCCTACCTATTTGCCAAAGCAATTGACAGATGGCTGTCACAAACCTTCACAAGGACATGATGAACAAATGAGAAGATTTCCCCGGGAATTCTCCGAGATGCTTACGCCTTCGGGAATGAACATCCTCGCATGCGAGACAAAAGATTGTCGCGCCCTATTCGCTGGTTCCAGGAAGTATTTTGTGGTTCTCGACGGAGTCGTTGATACGGAGATGGCAGAAAACTCAGTGCGCCTATTGGATACCCATCTCTACCCGCTGCTGTCAGTCGAGCAGAGACGAATAGCACCGGACTCTATCAGCAGGATGAAGGAGAATTATCAAGAGGAACTAAACAAGACGATGCACATCAAAACCGCGTTTTTTCGCCGCCGCGATGCACGCGCTTACCGGGCAGCGGAGAGAATCGGGCTGTTGTCGATGCTATATTCAGATACTTTTATTTCTTTTGCAGAAGCTGTTACCGGTCTCAAACTAGATCGGAACTTAAGCGTACAGGTTAGTTGTTATGAACATGGAGACTATGTTGGGCCACATAATGATCATCACCCTGAGGAGCCGGACTTCAAAAGTGGTTATCTGGATTTTCACGTGATGTTCACAAACAATGCCGTCGCCCATCAGTTTCTGGTGTATGAGGAGAGAGGACATTTCTCGCGAATAGTAGATCTGAATATTCAAGGCGGAGTTTCAATCTACAAACTCCCTTTTTGGCACTTCACTACGCCCTTGACCGGCAAGACCAACCAGGAAGCAGACGCCCGCAGATGGCTGCTGCTGGGAAGCTTTAGAATCCTCACTCATTGATGAAACCAACTCAAAAACGCTGCCGTACTATCCTCGACTAAAGCAGATCACCACAAGCTCGTCCGCAATTTTGAATTCTCCGCATTTCTGAATTCACAATCGCGTTTTGGAATTCAAAAACAATTTATTGAAGAGACTACGAGGACAATCACAATGATCCGGATATTAGTTCTGTTGCTGCTAACCGTTATCACCACGATGGCCCAAACAACCTTTCACGGTGATGCCGCTCGCACCGGAGTTTACCCGGCGCCCGGGCCGCAACAACTAAATGGAACCAAATGGACGTTCAAAACTGATGGACCAATCATTGGCTCTCCCGCAATTGCCAACGGCGTGATCTATATAGGAAGTACTGACGGAAACGTATACGCACTGGACCAGGAAACCGGAAAGCAGAAGTGGAAGTTCAAAACATTCGCCGCGCGACAGGTTACTTCATCACCAGCGATCGCCAATGGCATGGTCTATTTTGGCGGCTTCGATGGAATTCTTTACGCGGTCGATGCCGAAACGGGCACGGTGAAATGGACCTTCTTGACGGAGTATGAGCGACGGTTCGAAGGCAAACGGCTGCATGGGTATCCGTCCGGCTTCCAAACCATTCCTGACTCATGGGACATCTACACATCTTCGCCGGCAGTCTCCAACGGACGAGTTTATATCGGCAGCGGCGATGGAAATGTTTACTGTGTAGATGCTGTCACTGGAATTCTGCAATGGAAGTTTGCCACGGGTGACATCGTCCATGCCTCCCCGGCAATTGCGAACAATACCGTCTATATCGGTAGCTGGGACAGTTATCTTTACGCGCTTGATGCGGAGACGGGACAGGAGAAATGGCGCTTCAAAACCAGTGAAGACACGTACATCCATAATCAACAGGGCTTTCAATCATCACCGGCAATCAGCGACGGAACTATTTATGTCGGTTGTCGAGATGGACATCTCTATGCAGTTGATGCCGCAACCGGTCGTAAACGCTGGGACTATCCGACGAATAAAGGTTGGGTCAACAGTACGCCGGCGATCCGTGGTGGCGTGGTCTACGCCGGAACGTCGGATGGCTACCGGTTCTTCGCGCTTGATGCGAAAACGGGGCGATTGAAATTCACGCTGGATGCGAAAGGCGCCGTGTTCTCATCTCCTGCACTGGCCGGTGAGATGGTCTACGTCGGCGTTTCGAATGGACGGTTGCTGGCGGTTGACGCAAAGTCGGGGAAGCAGTTGTGGGATTTTCAGACTGAAGGATCGAAGCGAGACCCGCTGAAGATGCTGAAACCGGATGGCAGTTTGAACAACGAAGCGATCTACGCGCGTTATTTTGGCGATTACCAGGACATGGTGCTTGCGTTTTATCGAGTGTTCTCCGTGGGCGCAGTCTGGTCTTCACCAGTCGTTGATAAAGGCGTGGTCTATTTCGGCAGTACCGATGGGTTGTTGTATGCCGTTCAGTGAATCATGAATCAGCACGCAAAGCGTCTGTAACTACTCGATGGCGACACACGCCGAGATTCTCGACCATTGATCGTTGAGGGTTGCGGCTGCTTGTGTGGTTGTGCTCGCTGCGCGACGCGGTTCTACGGACAACCGCTTAGACAACTGTTGTAATCACTTTCGCATTGTGCCCAGCCCGCTTCTCGATTTGAAAAGCAATAGTTCTGGCAACCACTCCACCATGGATAGAGGGCGTCGCAGTCGCCGATACATGACTGGTACGTGCCGTCCACCTGGTTGTTGCAGTTAGAATAAGCAGTGGAACAATCATCCTGACAACTGAAAGCGCGAACTGGTTGTTTGAAATTGCTGATTAGGAGCAATCCAAAAATAACGAACGTGGCAATCGCTCTTGCGAGTCTCATAGGCACCTCCTAAGCGTTCGGTGACGGAAATTGGGAGGTTAACTTTTATTGCGGCTGAGTTGAGCATATTCGCGTGTGAGGAATGTGTCAACGCTCCAGCGTTTGCGTGATCAGGTTTGCGACTAGTTGATTGAATCTAACAGGGTCTGGCAGTTCCGAACCCTCCGCGAGCAATGCGTAGCCAAGCAGCAATTCACCATAGTCTTTCAGCGAGGAGTCGTCCGGCTGTTGGCGGAAACGCTCCTGCAACCGGGTGAAGATCTCGTGTTGCGGGTTGAGCTCCATAATCCGTCGTTGCCGCGGACGTCCTCCTTCTTGGCCCATTTGCAGTAAGCGCTCCATTTGAGGACTGTAATCAAGCTCAGAGCCAACCAGACAGACCGGCGAAGTGGTCAGCCGGTTCGTAAGTCGCACTTCCTTGATAAACGGATCAAGGCTCTGCTGTAGAAACTGCAAGAGCTCAGTAGCCTCTTCCCCTTTCTGCTGCAATTCCTTATCGGCCTGCTCGCTTTCTTCCTCGCTTCCGAGTTTGACGATGCCCTTGCTGATCGACTTGAGTTTCTTGCCATCAAACTCGGTCAGGTATTGGACCAGCAGCTCGTCTACCGGATCAACCAGATAAAGCACCTCATAATCCTTTTCGCGGAAAGCTTCGAGATGCGGAGAATTATCGACCACGCTGCGTGAAGCTCCGGTAACATAAAAAATTTCACGCTGTTCCGGTTTCATCGATTCAACATACTCTTTCAGAGTGATGAGCTTCTCCGCGCTGCGTGAAGACTGGAAGAGCAGCAGGCCTGTGAGCTTTTCCTTATTATCAAAGTCAGAGGTCATGCCTTCTTTGAGCGCACGACCAAATTGCTTCCAGAAGCTCAGGTACTTGTCGGGTTCGTTGGCGAATGTATTCTCGAGACTATTTAGAATTTTCTTCGTCAGCCACTTGCGAATCTGACCGACTTGCCTCTCCTGTTGGAGCATTTGGCGTGAGATGTTCAGTGGTAGCTCGGAAGAATCAACAATCCCCTTCACGAATCTGAGATAGCGAGGCAGCAGGTCCGCACACTGCTCCATCACCAAAACACCTTTGGCATAGAGCCGCAGACCCACTTCAGCAGCATGATAGTAAAGATCGTCAGGAGCTTTGGCTGGAACGAAAACCACTGCTTGATAATCTACGCGGCCTTCGGCCTTCGCGATGATGGTCAACAAAGGCTTGTCCCAATTATGGAAGAGCTGCTGGTAAAACTCGTCATACTGTGCTTCCGAGACTTCCGAGGCAGGGCGCGCCCAGATCGGCTTCATCGAATTGAGGGTCTTTTCTTCTATATCAATTGTGCCTTCCGATGACTCTTGCTGGCCCTTGTAAACAATTGGGTAGCTCACAAAATCCGAGTAGCGCTTTACGATGCGAGAAATGATCCACTTATCGGTGTAATCTTCGATCCCTTGCTCGGGATCCTGCGGCTTCAAATGAAGTGTGATGGTGGTTCCCGGTTGATCTTTACTGGCCGGCGCCAATGAATATTGACCATCTCCGGTCGATTCCCAAAGCGTAGCTGTTTCTTCACCGGCGCGCCGGGTAATCATCGTTACTTTGTCTGCGACCATGAAAGCTGAGTAAAAGCCGACTCCGAACTGTCCTATCAGCTCACTAAGCCGCGCATCGCCGACTCCTTCCGACATCTTCGCTCGTAACGCTCGTGTTCCCGATTCAGCAATCGTGCCGATATTGTTGATTACCTCGTCACGACTCATGCCGATGCCGTTGTCGCTGATGGTCAGTACTCGGTTCTGGCGATCAGTCTCCAGAATTATCTGCGGATTATGATCGGTGTCGATCAACTCCGGTCGCACGAGGGCTTCAAAACGAAGCCGGTCAATTGCGTCGGAGGCGTTGGAAATCAATTCGCGGAGAAAAATCTCTTTGTTCGTGTAAAGCGAATGAATCATGAGATCAAGCAGATGCCTGGTCTCAGCTTGAAATTGATAATTTTCTACTTGTGCAGCCGCACTCATCGATGGCTCCCTAAAATGAAAGTCTTTTACTTCTGCGCGTGGATGCAATTCGCAACCGGATAATTCTCATGATAATAGTCACGGTCCTCCTCGCTCAACTCGTCGGAGGCTCGCCATTTACTGATCGATTTTGCAAGTTTCTAGACTCAAACGATGCAGGCTGATAGCAAGGTTGTGAAGTCTCCTTACGGTAACATCTTCAAAAACACGTCCCAGGCCCAACGCCCAACCTGATTTCCGTGATCATCTTTAACTTTGGCTCGATATCGAAACTGGTTGCCGTATTCGTCAACTCGTTTCGATTCCTTGTACCTAAGTTCTAAAGTTGTCAATCCGAATTCAGCCAGCGGGTGTAGCTCGCCTGACTCCGAGAGGCCGTTGTGGTTTGTGTCTTGCCACAAGAGCAACGAACCGAAGATCGCGTCGCTGGGACTTATTACACCATCACCATTCCCGCCGCTCGCGGGCTTATCATATTCAGCCAGCGCTCGAAAACCATTCTTCTCGACTCCTGTAGGTGGCACAGGTTGCGGAGTTGAGTTGCCAAAGAGTTCTTCGCCGCCGTCGATTGCGCCGTTATTGTTACGGTCCAGCGCCAGCCAAGCATCGTCGCTGTCAGAAGTGGTCCAAGCGAGCCGAACAGATCTGGTATTGATAACGTTAAACCGAACTCCTTCCTCGGCACGGGTGAGTTTGATGCCATTGCCCAGAGTATCAATCACAATCGGCGTATAGCATTGGCCGTTAACGCACTGTGGGGCACCCAAATCCCAACACACGGCCCATTGAGCTTGTGAACACCCACTGATGCACCAATGGTTACACGCTGATTCCTCACAATCTGTAAGCCCGTTGTTATCGTTGTCGATACCATCGTTACAATCGAACTGTCCGCTTTCCGGCACTGGAGTTGGACTCGGACTCGGATATACGGAAGTTTGACTAGCCACTATGTCATTGTCACACGGCGTAATAAATTCTTCGGCACCTGATCCAAGTTTCATGATCGTCGTTCCCGGACCACAGTCGTTTGATCTCCAAGACCCAGAGTTGGCCCCCCTCATGTCGTGTGACTGTACGCACAAAGGGTGGTTGATTTTGGGGAATATTAAAGACATTTCTGATGTTTTGAAAGAATCTAATCCTGTTAGAAACGAATTCACCAGACGAGAATGTTTGGGTATCTGCTATAGCGGCGGCGTTCTGTTGGTCTACATATTGCACAACCACAACGTGTGCTTTGGAAGGCAATGTCGGTGGGTTGTTCGTTTCCTGGACCGAGAATGTTACTCCTGAATTATTCGGCTGGCCGTTCCAACTCTCAATACCGTCCTTGACGGCTTGCTTTTCTAAGTCGCTAAAACCTGACGATGTATTAAGCCCGGTAGTATCTATGTAAACAGTTACGCTCGTGTTCTGAGGATATCTTGGGACCATGGCCGGCCGAGGCGGTGGGGGACAGCACGTCTCCGCCTCTGTATTTTGTTCAAAGAAGAGGTATAGGAATATTGGTGCCAGCAGCAACGCTGCCAATGCAGGCAGCGCTTGATATTTAGTCATGGGTTCCTTAATTCGGTAAGCGGGCAGACGTCCCTAGCAGTGAAGACAGGTCACTTAACAGAGTCGACTCGTCCTTCTCGTTATAGCGTGCAATCGGATGGGTAGTGGAGGTTCGGTCGAGAGGAAATACTTTTCCACCTTTCAATTCATATCCCATAAGGATATTGAAATCATTGTCGCTATGTTTGGCGCCAATGAAATCATTCGTGAGGAAAAAGACGTATTTGCCTCCCACACGCGGCATGTCCTGATTATCTACAGCTTCTATAAAAAGCTTGCCCGAGGGTAAGCGAACACGACCGCCAAAGCGTTCCATTGCGATTGATTCACCAGGATTTAAAACCTTACCGGAGTCGTTCTTTAAGACAGTTTGTATGCGGACCTCGAATTCAGAATAGACTGCTGTTTTATCCTCTGAAAGGTAAGCTTTCGCATCGACAACTTCACCAATCAGAACAACAGAACTCTTGTCGACAGGCAAAGCAGAAAGATTACTTAACGTTTCATTTACTGCGAACACCACATTGGACGCTTCAGAGATTTCAGATAGAGACTTGTTGTTGTATTTTTTCGATTTTCGAACGCGTATTTCTTTTGCCGATGAATCAGAAGGTAAAGGAGTTCCTAAATCAACTATTGGAAACTGTTTGAAATCAATTTCCGGACGAGTGTACTTACGCTGAGTAGTACCCTGATCATTTCCGTAAAATGCGGCCACTAAACTACTGGTGAGAAATACTCCGACCACGACTGCGAATAAAGATCGGTTTTTCATACGACTCCTTCAATGCTGGTGAACCACTTCAAAGGGGGGGTAGTGAGGGTGTTTCAATATCACAAAGTCAGCCGTTGCGCAATTCGATACTTACCGGTTCTATTCTCCTCGGGAGTTCTGTTGCGGTTAAGTTCATGGAAACGAAACTCCGGTGATCTCTTCGCACAAGCTCAGAAATCTTTCTTGTAAGCGCACATCGTCAGCTTCAGGGTTATGGTGAGTCACTTTTCGATGGTGAAAGTAGTTGCCGCTTACCCTTGCCTCCGCGTCGTTGCTTGTAGAAAGCCATACCTGGGTCTCGTATCCTTTTTTCAGATCGTCGGGTGCACCTTTCCCACCCATCCTGGTGGGGACCCAGCCGGGGTCGACCGCATTCGAGTAAACGTCGGTCCAGCGGCGTGCGACAGCCTTCGTGAGCATCAGCACATGCAGCTTTGAGTCGGAATAGGAGATACGGCCAACCTGCCCCTTGAAACTCTCCGGTCTGAAATGCCCCTGCATATGCATGCCGGAGCTCAGGTAGATCAACCGTGCTGGTCTCTGTATCAGACACGTTAGGATGTAAGGCGCCAAGGTGTTGACCGCGAATATCTGCTGTGCTGAATCCTGGTAAACACCGGCGTTATGAATGACCGCATCGAATGTTCCCAGAGCATTCACCTTTGCAGCGAGTTCCTTTGTCTCGTCGCTAATCGCGAGGTCAGCGGTCACGACACCTTCCGCACCGCGCGCCTGGTCCATAGCCTGTCGTCCGCGAGTTTCATTACGTGCATGGAGCACGACCTGGTGACCCTGTGCGATCAGTGCTTTCGCCGCCAGTTGACCAAGACCGTCCGCCGATCCGGTGATAAATATTTTTGCCATTTTACGCGCCAGCCTTCGATGTTTGGACTACAGATGATCGTCTGTTTCTTCTTAATGGTTTTGATCGGCTTCCCTCTTTCCTGATAAAGCCCTTCACCGTCGATGACGATCAGGAGCATATAAAGGTACACCGTCCCTGTAAAATAATCCGCCGGTGCCCTTCTAGACACAAAAAAGGGAGGCCTACTGGAGCCTCCCTTTAATTTTGATTCGGTTCGCCGGCTTCCCGAGTCTTGTCAGAAGGTGGAGCCGCCGTCCACCCCAATCACGCGACCAGTGAAGAAGTCGCACTCAATCATAAACTTGACGGCAAGCCAGATTTCATACGTCGTCCCGACGCGCCCGAGCGGAATGCCAGCGATCAAGTTAGCTTTCGCTTCGTCCGAGATATTCCTGAGCATCGGAGTGTCTATCAGACCCGGGGCAATGCCGCCGACGCGTATGTTGTGTTGGGCAAGCTCAAGCGCCCACGTCCGGGTGCAGGCATCTAAACCAGCCTTCGATGCGCCGTAGTTCGATTGACCCGGGTTTCCCGCGCTGGAGATTGAAGAGATGTTAACTATCACTCCCTCTTTTAACTTTCGCTTGATAATGCCGGCTGCCATCTCGCGCGCCATCAGGTAAGGGCCAGTCAAGTTCACATCAATCACCTGCTGCCACTGTACAGTCGGGAGCCGCCTTACCCAACCACTCTCGCCTTTTGCCAAAAGCCCGTCGCGTAAGATACCAGCGCTGTTGATGAGAGTGTTAACTCCATCCATCTGCTCGCTGACCTCTCCTACAAACTGCACAACTGAAGGCTCCTGCGACACGTCCAGCTTCTGAGTGATGACCCGTCCCGGTAATTTTTCGCTTTCTGCCGCAAGTTGTTCGAGCCCCTTCTCGTCCAGATCACCGGCGGCGACGAAGGCACCCGCGCCCGCGAGCTGGAGCGCTAACTGGCGTCCAATTCCGCTCGCAGCGCCAGTCACGATCGCTCGCACGTTTTCAATTTGCATCGGTTGCCGCCTCTCTCTTTCGGTAAATGTAATTCACGGGCCTAATATCCAATTGTGTAAGTCCGCGACGCTCGCTGCCGGCCTGGCTGGAGTGTCGGGAGCCCCGTTGGAACCCATAGCCGCCAGCGCGCGTACGTCAACCTTCCCATTCGGCGTCAAAGGCAGATGGTTCAGAAACACGAATGCCGACGGCACCATGTACTCCGGCAGTCTCTCGCGCAAATCTTTGCGCAGGCGGTAGCTCGTTCGTGAGTTTGCTTCCGGAGCGCTGATGTACGCCACGAGCTTCTTGTCGTCAGGCGTGTCCTCGCGCACTATCACCACCGCCTCACGCACTTCCGCATGGGCCAACAACGCCGCCTCGATCTCTCCCAACTCGATGCGAAAGCCCCGGATCTTAACTTGCCGATCGGCCCGCCCAAGGTACTCAAGCTCGCCATTCGGCAAACGCCGCGCCAGATCACCTGACCGGTAAAGCCGTGCCCCAGGCTCCGCCGAGAAGGGATCGGGCACGAACCTCTCGGCGGTCAGCTCCGGACGCCCGAGATAACCACGCGCCACCCCGGCCCCACCCACGAACATCTCTCCGGATACGCCTGACGGTACCGGCTCGCCGTGCCCATCCAGGAGGTACACCTGCAAATCTTCGATCGCTTCACCGATCACGCTCGCGCGTCCCAAGTCAGCCAGACTCAACGGCCGGTAGGTAACGTGCACCGTCGTTTCCGTGATGCCGTACATGTTGACCAGTCGTGGCTGCTCATCGCCGTGTCTCTCAAACCAGCCTCTGAGACTCCTCATCTCGAGTGCTTCGCCACCGAAGATCACCTGGCGCAGTGACAATGGCTCAAGATTCTCGGCAGACTCTTCAACCTCATTCAAAAGCCGGAACGCCGACGGCGTCTGGTTCAATACCGTCACCCTTTCCTGCACCAGCAAACGGTAGAAGACTTCCGGCGACCGGCTCACCACGTAAGGAACCACCACCAGGCGACCACCAGTCAAAAGTGCTCCCCACACTTCCCACACCGAGAAGTCGAAGGCCGGCGAGTGGAACAAGGTCCAGGTGTCGCGACTGTCAAACCCGTAGTCGGAATGCGTCGCGGCGAGCAGCCGGGCCACATTCGCGTGTGTGACCATCACACCCTTGGGCTTGCCGGTCGATCCTGACGTGTAGATGATATAGGCAAGCTGCGACGGTAAAACTTCAACCTCAAGCTCAGCCGTTTCTTCTTCAATCTCCGTCCACTCCGT
>Ga0105247_10000282_pt1 | contig 46115 bp, 33 predicted proteins | sample KBSS24metaG_FD_81519 | JGI IMG/M metagenome (GOLD analysis project Ga0105247, IMG submission 81519) | Switchgrass rhizosphere microbial communities from Kellogg Biological Station, Michigan, USA - KBS S2-4 metaG | ecosystem: Host-associated > Plants > Roots > Rhizosphere > Soil | place... | reverse complement strand
TGACCGACACGGGCTTCCTCCCGACCAAGGGCCAAGTGGGTTTCGGTATTGATTTCGCGGTGCGGATTCGCCCGCCTGCCAACGCCCAGGAGGCCTCCGGCGCGGTCGGTGAGTTCTTCTGGGATGGCGCTGCGGATACGCTCTTTTGGGTGGATCCTAAGAACAAGATCACGGCGGTTCTATTTACGCAGTACAAGCCGTTCGGGAAAGTCCCTTTGCATAAGGCGTTTCGAGATGCGGTATACAGCCAGATACCCGACGCTTTAGCCCACTGACTGACGGTCGATTGGCGCGGCGCCCGGCCGCCATTTTTCGCCACAATTCTTCACCGGATGGGCACATATCCGGCCTGAGCTGCATCTGACCGCGTGTTGAGATGCTCCTGGTCCCACCCTGGAGCACTACCGATGGCCGCCACGCATTTCCGGCAACATGTAAGTTGGGAACGGATTACCAACTGGTCAGGTCTTCTCATTCTGCTGTCGCTGGCCCTTGTCTGGCCAGCCGCCTTTGCTGTTGAGCCTGGCGAGGAGCTGCCCGCCCGGGAGCTGCGCGCCCCGGAGCTGCCCGCCCGGGTTCAATCCGGCAGCCTGCTACTCAAGTCAGCCTCAGATGCGCCGGCGGTCGAGGCCATGCGTGTCCATACCGGTTTCCGGGCTGAGGTAACCGGAAATATCGCGCGTGTGCAGGTCTCGCAGCAGTTCACTAACCCTTCCGACGATTGGGTGGAAGGCTTATATGTATTTCCTCTGTCGGCCGACTCGGCTGTCGATGAGCTCCTCATGCATGTCGGCGAGCGAGTGATTCGTGGCGACATACAGCCGCGGGATAAGGCGCGGGCCGCCTATGAGACGGCGCGCAGTGAAGGCCGCCGCGCCAGCCTGGTCGATCAGGAGCGGCCCAACATGTTCACGACCTCCGTCGCGAACATTGCGCCGCATTCGTCAATTACCGTCGAAATTGCTTACCTGGAGACAATCGCCCGCCGCGACGGCCGCTACACGCTGCGCCTGCCGCTTGCGATCACTCCACGCTACAACCCAGGCTTCGGAACCGGAACTGATCCAGCCAGTCCCATGGCTGCCCGCCTTGCACATGCGGCAAGCAGCGTTCTGGGCGTCAATGTGACTCCCGAGCGGGTCACGAGCCCGCAACAACAGGTGAGCATTGACATTCAGCTGGCGCCGGGATTTCCGCTGCAAACCGTGGAGAGCCTGCATCATCAGATCGCAACCACGTCCGACGACCGAGCGGTTAGCGAGGTCCCCGCTGGGGATTCCCTCGCTAGCCGCTCGGTCAGAATCCCCAGCGGGGATTCACTTGGCAGGCACATCAGCCTCAAGGAAAGTGACCTGCCGGCTGACCGGGATTTCGAGCTGGTCTGGACTCCCGCAGTGATGCCAGATGTCCAGGCGGCCGTGTTCGCGGAGCACGCCGGCGCTGAAACCTACGCGATGCTGATGCTGACACCGCCACAGCAGCAGAGCAGGTCAGTGGAGCGCCGCGAGGTGGAATTCATAATCGATACGTCTGGCTCGATGGAGGGACCCTCGATCGAGCAGGCGCGCGCGGCCTTGCAGATGGGAGTCGACCGGCTCTCCTCGGGGGACCGTTTCAACATCATTCGATTCAGCAACACGGCGTCGAGCCTGTACGAGGAACCGCAGCCGGTCAGCGAGGCAAGCCGGGCACTGGCAAGTCATTTTATAGCTTCTCTGAGGGCGGCTGGCGGCACGGAAATGCAGCCGCCCCTCGAGCTTGCGTTTGCTACCGCGCCCACCGACGGTCTGCTGCGTCAGATCGTATTCATCACTGACGGTAGTGTTGGCAACGAGGCGCAGATCATCAGCCTGATTCGCAAGAACATCGGTGATGCGCGTCTGTTCACTGTCGGCATCGGGGGCTCGCCCAACGCTTTCTTTCTGCAGGAAGCTGCAACCGCGGGACGCGGTAGTTACACATACATCGCCGAGCGCGAGCAGGTACGCGCTCGTATGGAAGATCTATTCCGCAAGATCGAGAGTCCCGCCTTGGTGGATCTGAGCGTGCAATGGCCGGGCTCGGCAAAGTCGGAACTGGCAGCGCCCGTGCCGGGCGATCTGTATGCCGGTGATCCCCTCGTCGTGCTCGCGCGTGTAACGGGTCTTCCAGCTGCGAATCAGGCGCTCACGCTCTCGGGCCGGACACACGGAATTGCCTGGGTTCAGCAGATACCGATTGTCTCGGTGACGCAGCAGGCGGGGATTGCAAAACTGTGGGCGCGTGAGCGCATCGGCGCACTGGTCCGGCAGCGAAACTTCGGCGGCGATGCGGCGGAGGCGCAGGCGGCCATCACCGAGATCTCACTGCAGCACCATGTGGTCAGCGAATTCACCAGTCTGGTTGCGGTTGATGACTCGCCGGCCCGTCCACCCGGGGTTGTCGATCGCTCGGAGCAGGCACCTACCTCCGCGCCAGCGGGCAGCTATTGGGCCAATACAACGGGATTTGCCAAGACCGCAACGGCGGCTCCACTGACACTGTTGATTGGACTTGCCTGCTTCGCTGTTGCTGCACTGCTGTATTTCCCTATATACCTTCGCCCGGGCCATGCACGTCGTTTCGGTAGCATGTGATGTGGCGCCAGGCTCATCACCGGCAGCGGGCGCATTTCGTCACGATGGCCGTGGCGCTGGCCGTTGGATTGGTGTGCTTGGGCCACAGCGGCTGGATCTACACCAAGGCGTTCATTGCACAACAGTTGATTGGAGCGACATGGCAGCGAGTGCAGGCAGGACAGATCGATGCAAAGCCCTGGTCATGGGCGGATACTCGACCCGTCGCGAAGCTGACTCTCGCCCACGGCCTGCGGGCATTACTGGTATTGGAGGGCTCGAGCGGCCGCAATCTGGCATTTGGACCCGTCCATGATCCGGCAAGTGTATTGCCAGGCCAGTTGGGAAACAGTGTCATAGAGGGTCATCGCGACACGCATTTCAGTGCGCTGCGCGACCTCAGGTTGGGTGATCGGGTCGGCATCGAGCTGCCGGACGGCCGGCGCGCATCGTTCGCGGTGGCGCATTTGCAGGTCGTGGACAGCCGCCGCTCCCGTATTGTTCTTGACAGTGAGGCGCCGCGCTTGACTCTGGTGACGTGTTATCCGTTCGACGCCATCAGGCCCGGAGGTCCGTTGCGGTACGTCGTGACGGCGGACTGGATCGGTCCAACTCCGCCAGGCCGTGGTGGCTCCCCTGGTGATAAACGAGGGGAGCGAACTTCGGGTCCGACTGGGCCCACGTAACACGGCCGATGAAGATCGTGTGGTCACCACCTGCGAACGTCGACTCGGTATGTACTTCCATATGGGCAGCGGCGCCCTTCAGGAATGTTACGCCGCCAGGTCCCAGGAATCTGGGCACGTCGTCAAACCGGTAACGCTCGAGTGTCTTGGATGCGAAGCGTGTGGATAGGGCAACCTGTGACTGGGACAACAGGTTGACGCCAAAACACGCTGCCTGTGACAGCGCCCGATGAGTAGCGCTATCCCGATGCATACACACCAGGACCAGTGGGGGCTCGGCCGACAGCGGCAGGAAGGCGGTCGCTGTGGTTGCGTGCAGCCGCTCGTCCAGGCGGGTCGTGATGACGAACACTCCCGAGGCCAGATGGCGCATTGTCTTTCGAAACGTGTCCGCGTCAATCATCGATGTTGCCCTCGCGCGGGCAAGTCGTGGAGCTCGATGGCCGAACGCCCGCAGTCGCAGGCTAGTCAATCCGCGGTAACAGTGGGGTTACATTGCCATAGCGGGACGGAATGTGGCCATTCTGATCACTTCGGCGAACAGTGTCCCCGCGGCCTTGCGGCGATGTCGGCCTCATCCCGCTCATGCCATTGCCGCCCGCAGTGAACTGTCAGATGTTGATACGGTTTTGTTGCCGGTTCGTGACGGTAAGGAGACGATCACATCACCGAGCGGCGAGGGTGCCGCTCGCGGCTCAAGCTCGAGCGGGCCTCAGTTGATCGATTTGCGGAGTGCTTTTGCAACTTCGCCGGCGATCTCGTCCTGGACGTTCAATTTGTTGTCCATCGGGCGATCGTACGTTTCTGACCAGATAACGTAACCGTCGTCGGCACGGACCAGGCGCGCTGCCACACGTAGCGTGGCGCCTGATTTGCGCACGCTCCCGTCGAGTACATACGCCACGCCGAGCGATCTGGCGATCTCGGCAACTTTTATCTGCTTGCCTTTGAAGTAGAAGGAGGAGGTGGGAGGTGGGACCCGAAGACCCGGAATCTTGCTGAGTTTGTCGATCAGTTCCTCTGTCATGCCGTCGGCGAAATATTCTTCGTTCATTTCCTGTGTAGTCAGATCGAGAAAGGGCAGCACTGCGACAGACTTCGCCGGTGCGCCTGCTGTTGCACCGACATTGTGGGTGCTCGCGGCCTTGCCGTGGATGAGGAAGGCAACTGCAATCGTGAGGCAGAGTGCGGCGATGACAACCAGGAGGACAATGGGCCTGCGGGCGTTGCGGGGCACGTTGGCGTCACGCGGCACGTTGGCGTCACGCGGCGCGGCGGCGTCATGCGGCGCGGCGGCGTCATGCGGCACGGCGGCGTCACGCGGCACGGCGGCGCCGTGAGGTGCGATCGACTCATCAACCCACGGGCTTACCGACGCCACCATCCGGTATCCCAGCCGTGGCACCGTTGCGATGTATGCGGGCTGCTTCGCGTCATCCCCAAGAAGGCGACGAAGCGACGCGACTGCCTGGTAGACGGAGTCCGGTGTGACGACGACACCGGCCCAGGCTTCCTCCAGCAAATCATCGATGCTCACGACATCCCCGGCGCGTTGGGCAAGGCATAGGAGCAGCCGCATTGTGCGCGCCTCGAGCCGCACGACTTCGCCGCCACGTGAAATCTGACCGTACGTCGGATTGACGCACCAGTCACCGATGCGAAGCGGTATTGAGGTCGGGCGATCCACGGGTGGTTCTCCGGGCGAGCTGCTGACGGCGGGTCTTGCCGCTATTGTCGCAAATCCCGGGCTTTCAGGAGTTTTCAGCCCTTTTCAGGCCTGCTTCAGGACTTCCCGGTGCCCTCCTGGGCATCTTCAGCGCCGCCAACCCCGCCTCGCCCATCCAGTTCATCACGGAGTCCGCACAATGATTCGCCGTATTGCCATCGCAACCTCACTCGCCCTCGCGTCCGCGTCCGTCTTCGCCACGACCTATACGCTCGAGCCGAACTACACCCAGGGGGTATTCCGATGGAACCACCTGGGTTTCTCGAGTCCCGCTGCACAGTTTTCCCAGGGCACCGGAACGCTGGAATTCGATCCCGCCGACCCGGTGCGGTCTTCGGTGACCGTCACTATTCCGCTGAGCACCCTCAACACCGGCGTTCCGGACCTGGATGAGGACTTCCGCTCGACAGACTTCTTCGATACAGCCCGGTTCCCCAGTGCGACCTTCAAGAGCACCCGGGTCGAGAAGGGCAGCATGAAGGATAAACTCAAGGTCACCGGTAACCTCAGCCTTCATGGAGTGACAAAGCCGGTCACGCTCGATGTCACTCTCGTCAAGCTGGGTACGAATCCAAGGAGCAGCCTGCCGACGGTTGGCTTCGACGCGCTTACAACGGTCAAGCGCTCCGACTTTGGGTTGGGCAAATACGTGCCGCAGGTCGGGGACGAGGTTGAAATGCGCATCATCATTCAGGCCGTTGAAGCAAAATCGTATGCGGAATACCTGAAAGCGCAGGAGGCGGCCGAAGCCTCGAAAGCCAAAGGGGCGGCGCAGAAATAGCTGCGAAGGCCGCGGCGTGCCGCAGAGATGGTCCCGAGGGCTAACGGCGCGGTGCAGAAGTACCCGCCGTTAGAGTCACCGCGGGGCGGTACGCGCGGATCGCGCGAGCAATACGCCGACCAATGCGAGCGCGAAGCCGACGAACTGAATCGGCGACAGCGTTTCATGGAACAGCATGTAAGCCTGCAAGGCGGCGAGCGGCGGTGCAAGTAACAATAGAGCCGTGACCTTCGTGGCATCTCCATGGCGCATCATCCACATGAGCAATGTCGTGCCGATCACCGACGGAACCATGACCGCCCATGCCAAGGCTCCCCATAGGACCGCTGTGTTGTCCCAATGCGTGGATCCTGCCAGCGCAGTTACGGCGGCGGCCGTCAAAGCGCCGCCGATGTTCTGAACGGACGCCGCGCTGCGCAGATTCACGCGCGGGAGCCACTTCTGAATCAACGCTCCTGCCGTGATCCCTGCCACACTCACAAGTGCAGATAGCGTGCTCAGGACGGTGAGTGATCCAGTTCCGTGGGTAGCGAGCTTCGGGGCAAGGACGCAGGCAACGCCGGCAAATCCAACCGACAGGCCGCCCCATGTGCTCATCCCGAATCGGGCGCGAGTTGCCGCGACCAGGTACAACGCCGTGAACAACGGCTGAAGCGCGCCTAACAGCGCCATTACTCCCGCTGCCATGCCATGTGCGATTGACCAGTAGCTCGCACACAGATAGATACCCTGCATCAGCACTCCCGCCAGAAGATGCGGCAGCCATCCTCTACCCCGGGGCCAGTCCGCTCCAACCGCGAAGGCCGCGACACCCATCACGAGGGCCGTTAGCGCAAAGCGCACGAGGAGATAAAGCTGTAGATCGGCGTGCGGCGCTACAGCCTTGGCGACGATGAAACCCGTCGACCAGATCAAGACGAAAACGGCAGGAACTGCGAATCGAAGCAAGCGGGGAGCGACCGGCAGCCGGATCAGGAACGGCTGTTTCGCCGGGGATGTGCTTCCGCCTCACCCTTTTGCCGCGGCGGCTCTTTCGGGGCCGCTTGAGCCGCGAATTGCCCTACCGAGGCGTTGAGTGCGACCGCCAGGGCCGCATCGCCGCTGACGAGCGCGTCCCAACTCAATTCGATGCCTTTGCGCTTTCCCTTGAGCGTTATTTTGAGACCCTCCGGCGACAGGGCAACGATGTACTCCTGGCCCTTCACCTGGATCTGCCGCCGTAATGTTTTTTCGAGTGAGGTGGTCACGGCCGCAGTATTGGACCTGAGGATTCCTCGGTCAATTGCAGGGCCCCCGGGTACGCCGGCGGCGTGCGCCAATCGTGAAGAAATCTGAGCATTTTGCGGAACACGCGTTCCAGGCACTAAACTGTGGCCACGCATGCTATTAGCGTGTCCCGCAGGTAATGGGGCCGCCCGGAGAACCAGATGCTTCGTCTGAAGATCAATCACACGGAACGGGTTGTTGAAGGCGATCTGGATCCTGCGACGCCGCTGCTGTGGGTGTTGCGTGACCATCTTGGCCTCGTCGGCACCAAGTTCGGCTGCGGCGGTGGGTTCTGCGGTGCCTGCACCGTGCATGTGAATGGTGCAGCGGTGCGCTCCTGCTCCGTTCGCGCCGCCGATATGACGGGTGTTGAGATAACGACAATCGAAGGGCTGGCAAAGCCGGACGGCACGCTCCATCCCTTGCAGGCCGCCTGGATCGAGAACGACGTACCCCAGTGCGGTTACTGCCAGGCAGGACAAATCATGTCCGCCGCTGCTCTGCTTACGCAGAAGCCGCATCCGACGGATGCAGACATCGACCAGTTCATGAACGGCAACCTCTGCCGCTGCGGTTGCTATCGCCGCATCCGCGAAGCAATTCACAGTGCTGCCAAGGCCGGCGGCAACAGTGAACCAAACACGGAATTGAAGTCATGAACATGATGGTCAATAGCGATGGCACACTGACATTGGCTTCTGTGGGTGAGCTAGGTGCCGCCGCCGGTCCCTCGGGACAAGGGGCCTGGGTTGGGGGAGTGTCCCGGCGGGAGTTCCTGAAGCTGTCGGGGGGCATCAGTGGCGGATTGATGCTGGCGCTGTATATGCGGCCAGCGGATGCGCAATCGCCGCCCGCCCCCTCGCCCGACCCGACACCTGCGTTCGTTGCGAATGCCTTCATCCGCATCGATCCGGACGATTCGATTCTCATTTATGCGAAAAATCCGGAAATCGGTCAGGGCATCAAGACAGTTTTCCCGATGATCATCGCCGAGGAGCTCGATGCCGATTGGGCGCGGGTGCGCATCGAACAGGCACCGATTCGCCCCGATCTTTATGGCTCTCAGGGCGCCGGTGGCTCACGTTCGGTGGCCGCCAACTGGACACCCCTGCGGCAGACGGGAGCGGTGGCGCGCGCCATGCTCGTTTCAGCAGCAGCACAACGCTGGCAGGTGCCAGTATCCGAGTGCCACACCGAACCCAGTGTCGTCGTGCATGCTTCGAGCGGCCGCAAGTTGCGGTACGGCGAGCTCGCGGCTGATGCGGCCCGAATGCCCGTGCCCGAGATGACGAAAGTCGCCCTCAAGGAAAAGCGCGAATTCCGCATCCTCGGCAGGTCGGTAACTGGCGTGGACAATCCGAAGATTGTGACCGGGGCGCCGCTGTTTGGGATCGACACTCAACTCGAGGGTCTCTCCTACGCGGTGTATCAGAAGGCTCCGGCATTCAATGCCACCTGTGCCGAATGCAACCTCGATCACATCAAGACCCTGCCAGGCATCAAGGATGCATTCGTCTCAGCGGGTGACCCGCGCGTGGACGCACCGCCCGGCATCGCGATCATTGCGAATTCCACCTGGGCGGCCTTCAGCGCCAAGAAGCAGCTGCAGGTGAAGTGGAACGAGAGTCCGGCCAGCAACGATAGTTGGACAGGTTTCGTTGCACGTGCCAAACAACTCGCGAAGTGGCCGCAAGGTCAGAATTCGGTTGTCAAGATCGGGGACGTCGATGCAGCAGCCGTGGGAGCGGCCCACAATCTCGAAGCGTTCTATCAGTTTTCCTTCGTGGCGCACGCTCCGCTCGAGCCACAGAACACCACTGCCTGGATGCACGACGGGATACTCGAGATGTGGTGCCCAACCCAGAATCCAGACAGTGGGCGCAACAAGATTGCGCGCGCGTTCGGTATTCCCCACGAAAAAGTCGTGGTGCACCAGACGCGGGTGGGCGGTGGTTTCGGCAGGCGGTTGATGACTGACTACATGGGTGAGGCGGCTGTCATCGCGCGGCGTCACAACGGTCCAGTCAAGCTGACGTGGACGCGCGAAGATGACATGATGCACGACTATTACCGGCCGGGCGGATTCAGTTCACTGAAGGCATCGCTCGACAAACACGGTAAGCTCATCGCCTGGCAGGACCACAACATCACGTTCACGGCCGACGGCCAGAAGCCGGTAAACGGCGCCGGGGCGAATGCCCAGGAATTCCCCGCGCTACTGGTGAAAAACGTACACGTCAGCCAGTCACTGATGCCGCTGGGAACCCGCTGCGGTTTCTGGCGTGCGCCCAACTCCTGCTCGCACGCGTTTGTGGTCCAAAGCTTCCTGCATGAGCTGTCGGTTGCTGCAAAACGCGATCATCTCGAATTTCTTCTCGAAATCATGGGTGAGCCGCGTTGGCTGCCACCCGCTGATGCCCGCTCACTCAATACCGGCAGAGCGGCGGGTGTCATCAAGCTTGCGGCCGAACGCGGCGGCTGGGGCAAAAAAATGCCCGCCGGCCGCGCCCTCGGGCTAGCATTCCACTTCTCGCACGCCGGGCATTTCGCCGAAGTCGCCGAAGTCAGTGTTGACTCCAACAAGAAGATCAAAGTGCACCGCGTCACGGTCGTGGGGGATGTGGGTCCAATCCTCAACCCGCGCAATGCCGAGCATCAGTGTATCGGCTCCGTAACGGACGGGCTGAGCGCGATGCTGGCGCTGGAAGTCACGATGGAGCAGGGCAAGATCGCGCAGTCCAACTTCGATGCCTACCCGCTGTTGCGCAACGCTGATGCGCCCGAGGTCGATGTGCATTTCGTCGAATCGGACTTTCCGCCCACGGGATTGGGCGAGCCTGCACTGCCGCCGCTTGCACCGGCTGTCTGCAACGCGATCTTTACCGTCACGGGGCATCGCATTCGGACGCTGCCGATCAGGAATGAAGGGTTTTCGATCTGACGGCTTTATTTAACTGAATTTCGCTGCAGGAAGATCCGGTGCGGGGCCGTAGGGCCTATAGTCTGCCGACGCCCAGGTGGGCGGACAGTGGGTGGACCCAAGAATGAAAGCCGTTGCATTGCGAACGCCCGCGGGCATCGACAGTCTCGACCTCGTTGAGCGGGACGATCCCAAAGCACCCGGGCGCGGTGAAATTCGGGTGCGGGTGCATGCCAACTCGCTCAACTACCACGATCTTGCCGTGGTGATGGGAATGCTGCCGACAGCCGACGGCCGTATTCCTCTGTCCGACGGGGCAGGCCTCGTGGAGGCGGTCGGTGAGGGAGTTACCGAATTCAAGACCGGTGATTCCGTAGTTTCCTGCTTCTTTCCAGGCTGGTTGAATGGGGAGCCCACGATATCCGACTTCTCGACGACACCCGGCGATGGAGTCGATGGCTACGCACGGGAGCGGGTCGTGTGCCCCGGAAGTTGGTTTACCCACGCGCCGCTGGGCTACAGTCATACTGAAGCGGCAACTCTTACGACAGCCGCTTTGACAGCGTGGCGTGCCCTGGTCGTAAATGGCGGTCTCAAGGCTGGCGACAGTGTCCTGGTGTTGGGTACGGGTGGCGTCTCGACCTTCGCATTGCAGTTTGCAAAGAGTATGGGCGCTACTGTCATCACAACATCGTCGTCGGACGAGAAAATCGAACGGGCGCGCATCCTCGGTGCGGATCACACTGTCAATTACCAGCGCCACAAGGATTGGGCGACACAGGTGCTCGAGCTAACGGACGGGCGCGGCGTCGATCATGTCCTCGAAGTTGGCGGGCCGGATACCTTGCCCCAGTCCATCCGGGCGTGCCGAGTTGGTGGGCATATTGCCCTCATTGGTGTGCTGACGGGGTTCGGTGGTGTGATTCCTACAGCCGCGCTGATGCAACGGCAGCAGAGGCTGCTGGGACTGATCGTCGGCAATCGGCAACATCAGATCGACATGGTGCGCGGGATCGAGGCGGGGGGAGTCAAGCCTGTCATCGAGCGGACCTTCGCCCTGCGCGACATCCGCGACTCATTCCGCTTCCTGCAAAGCGCCCGGCATGTCGGCAAGATCTGCCTGGAGGTCGCTAGTTAGTCGGCACAGGTGTCATGGGTGGCCGGCGACTGTCGGTTTGGGACCATCCGGAAACGGATCATCGTGGTCGCCCGCGAAGAACAACACCACTGCCGCGGCCAGGATGCCGATGACCAGCAGGCCTCGCATGAGAACGGTTCGGGTATTCATGGCATGCCCCATCGTATCACCAGCGAAAGCGGGCGGTATCACACCCGAATTAAAACAGTGGGTGTGTATATAATCCACAGCAATGGTCAGCCGCGGAACGACACAGCAATCGAGCGCCCCCTATAACCGGCGCATCGTTCTCGATGTAATCCGGCGGCAGGGAAGTATCTCGCGAAAGGAGATCGTCGACCTGGTCTCCCTGAGCCCCCAGACGGTGGCGAATATCACCAACGATCTGGAGACCATCGGTCTTATTGTCGCCAAGAGACTGACGGGCGCGAAATCACGGGGTCAGCCGCCAATCGCCTTTGAGCTGAACCCGAACGCTGGCAACTCAATTGGGATCAGCCTGGAGCCGGGCAGGGCATCTGCAGCGCTGGTCAATCTCGTCGGCGAGATTGTCGGTAGGCGGGAGGTGGATGTCGATACTCACGATCCTCGGCGCGCTCTTGCAGCGATGGTCGGCCTCATCGGCGATCTTCTGCGGCGCCCTGCGACTTCCGAGCGGATATGGGGCGTCGGTGTTGCGCTGCCAGGGCCACTGATCGAAACCGATATCAGCTTTGTCGGTCCGACCGCTCTGGAGGGTTGGAAGGACCTTTCAGTGCTGGATGAGCTGCGCGATAAGACGCGGTTGCAGGTCTTTTACAGCGTCGACAGCGTTGCCGGAGCATTGGGCGAGACGTTGTTTGGCATTGCGAAGTCTCTCGACAATTTTTTCTACATGCACTTTGGCGTTGGATTAGGCGGAACACTCGTAGTGAATCGATCCGCGTACCGGGGCGCCAACGGCAACGCTACAGAGATCGGTCACATACCGGTCGTTCCGGGCGGCAAGAAATGTTACTGCGGGAACGAGGGCTGCCTCGAGCGCTATCTGTCCTTACATTCCCTGGCCGAAGCCCTGCAAATCGCCGACGCCCCGGACCGGGATGCGCAAATCGTGGCGCAGCTCGAACAGAGCGGGAACCCCGCCCTGCATGCGTGGTGCCTGCAAGCGGCAGATCGCCTGCGTGATGCTGTGTGCATCATCGAAAACATGCTCGATCCGCGCGCCATTGTAATCGGTGGCTCGGCCCCCAAGGCGCTGGTCGAGCGGCTGTTAGCACTGGCGCAGCCACTACACCACTCGGTTCGCGGCGGAGTGGCGGTGCCCACCGAGCGCATCCTTTTGTCCGAGCATCAGGAGGACAGCACCATTCTGGGCGCGGCAGTGCTGCCCATTTACGACCTGCTGTCGCCCCGGTTTGAGGTCCTCCAGCAGGATCGCCGGGTGGAGGCCGACGTCGCAGACCTCATGGGGCAGCGTGCGATTACCCGGGCGGGCCGACTCTAGGAATACTTACATCCAGTAGATTTATTTATTGACAGCCCCGCTGGGGGCCGCCATAGTGGGGTTAATGGGGATGGGCGCGCATCGGCTGACGATCATTGGTGACATCGGCGTCGACCTGGTGCTGGGGCCGCTTTCCGGATGGCCCCGAGTCGGTACCGAAACCATCCTCGAACAAAGTGAGCTGCGCGCGGGCGGCTCCGCGGGCAACGCTGCGCTTGCCGTCAACTACCTGGGAGGCGCATCGCGACTCCTGTCAGGCGTCGGCAATGACGACCTCGGGAGCTGGTTGACCGAGCAGTTTCGTGGAATGGGTGCATCCCTCGAGGTGTGTAATGCGCCGACCACGCTGACTGTTGGTCTGGTCCATACTTGCGGCGAGCGCACTTTCTTCACCACCCGCGGTCACCTGGAAAAGCTCTCGTATGAGCTGCTTCGGCCAGGACTTACCCCGGCGGCTCATCCCAACTCGATCGCGCTGCTTTCGGGTGTGTTTCTGACGCCAACACTGCGCGGCCAATATCCGCGCCTGCTGCGCGAGATCAACGCGCTCGGCTACCAGGTCGCACTGGATACCAACTGGCCGCCGCAGAGCTGGAGCTCCGCGTTGCGCGCCGAGGTCGCTACCTGGATTTCCCAGTCCCAGCACGTTCTGCTCAATGAGCTGGAAATTGCAAGTCTGGTTGACTCGCAGGATCTGGCCGTCGCAATTGATCGCCTCACACCCATGCTCAAACCCGGCGCGACGCTCGTTGTGAAGATTGGTTCGCGCGGTGCCATTGGAGTGCAGGGCGGCCAGCGCTTCGATTGTGCCGCACCCGCCAGCACCGCGATTTTCGACACCATCGGGGCGGGCGATTCCTTCAATGCGGGATATCTGCTTGCGCGCCTCAATGGCTGCGATCTCGCCGATTCCCTGGCAGCTGGATGCAACACCGCCTCCACGATCATCGCCCGCTTTCCGCGCCGCTCGATTGGGCGCGGCGAGCTGGCCGGGCAGCTTGCGCTGTTGCACCCGCAAGCGGCGCAAGCGACGCAGGAGACGGAAACATGAGCCGGCGCGTGACCATCATCCTCTACATCATGGTCGTCTGGTTCGTCATCTCGTTCGTGACCAATCTGATCGGCCCGCTGATGCCCATCCTCATCGGCGACTTCCATCTGAGCCTCGGGTTGGCAGGGTTTCTACCGTTCTCGTTCTTCCTGGCCTACGGTCTGATCTCGATTCCTGCCGGCTCGCTCGTCGAAGCGCGCGGTCCCCGTACAACATTGCTCGGGGCTTTTGCGCTCAACTTGCTCGGCTGCCTGGCGATCTCGCTCTATCCGACCTACGCCGTTGTCATCGGCGGCCTCTTCGTGATCGGCCTCGGCATGGCCATGCTGCAAGTGGTCATCAACCCCCTGATGCGTGTCACGGGTGGCGAGGGGCACTTCGCCTTCTTCTCGGTCATGGGGCAACTCGTATTTGGACTGGCCTCCTACGTGAGTCCCTGGGTTTTCTCACTGTTGATGAGCCAGCCGGGAGCGGCGCTCAAACCGCTCGTGTGGGTGCAGTTCTACTGGGCGTTTCTGGCCGTGTTCGTGGTGCTCATCGCGATCACGCTGTGGGTCTCCATCCCCCGGGTGGAGCTGAGCGAAAGCGAGCGGGCGGGTGGACTGGATACCTATCGCAAGCTCATTCGCGAGCGGCCGGTGCAGCTGTTCTTTCTCGGGATCATCGCCTATGTCGGTACCGAGCAGAGCCTCGCGAACTGGATGTCACAGTTCCTGAGCACCTACCACCACTTCTCGCCCACCCAGCAAGGCGCCCACGCGGTCGGCCTGTTCTGGGGGCTGATGTCCATCGGTTGTCTGCTTGGCCTCGCGCTGCTGAAGCTGTTCGATTCGAAGGCCGTGTTGGCCGGTTTCACTGTATTGGCAGTGGTGTTCGTGGGCCTGGCGCTGTTTGGTCCGGCGAATGTCGCCCTGTTTGCCTTTCCCGCCACCGGCTTCTTCCTGTCGGTGATGTATTCCATCATTTTTTCCCTGGCACTCAATTCGATGAGCCGGCATCACGGCGCATTCTCGGGGATCCTGTGCACTGGAATACTCGGTGGCGCGGTGGTCCCGCTGCTGGTGGGGACACTGGGCGACCGTTTCGGCCTGCGCATCGCAATGCTCACCGTGTTCGTAACACTGGGCTTCATTTTGAGCGTCACGTGGTGGGCCCGGCCGTTGATCCGCAACGAGACGGTCAGCTTTGCCCAGCTGATCGGCCTGCGCGCGCGGCGCAATGTCAGTGGGTGAGCCCACGCGAGCCGCAATCGTGGCCCTGTAAATTCAGTCCTGTCCCTGCAGACGCCGGACCAGCCCTCTCAGGGCCCGGCGTTGGTCGTCCCAGGATTCATAAGTGACCGGGCCGTCAGCGGCGCTCGTGATCACAGCCAGATGTTGCGCCTCGGCAATGAAGCCGAGAGTTGCGACATCAGTCTTGTATACGTTCAAAGTCCAGTGATGCCCGGGCGGCGCTCGAATTGCGCTGCCAACGCCGGCTTCCTGCGAGGAATGCCCTGCCAACTGCGGACTGATCCGCCGGTCGTCGGCAGCGATGGTCAGGTTGTCTGCGGCGAGGGGAGCTCCGCCGCGGTCGCGGTCGTCGAGGGTGGACCAAAGATAGGCGAAGATGTAGTACTCGATTGCTCCACTGCGATTGACCGATGCTCCCGCGAGTGTCACATAGTCACGGGCACGGACCGCCAGGTCGGGCCGCTCGTGCGCGAATACCAGTGGCTTCGCCACGACGCTGACCGTTGCCGCGGTTGTCTGATCCAGATACTCGCTCGGGCTCACCGAATCCCGTGCCGCGGCGCATGCGCTCAGCACAACCGCGATTTTCACTATGAGTACAGGCAGATAAGGGACCCGCATAGGCAGAATCAAAAACTTATCCGATAGGCTGCGCTGACATAGTAGCGCCGCGTATTTTCGGTCTGGTCGATAGCATTGCGCCTGCCCGTCTGGCCGCCAACCTCCAGTTGGAACAGCTTGCGGCCGCGTTGATAGTCGATGAGCAAAGACGGGAGTACCGTCACCTGCGAGCTTCCGTCGCTGACGATGTCACGATGGTCGACGCTCAGCCGCGGCCCGATCCGCCACGCACCTGCGAGGGGGAATCGGCTCGTGGCACTCACTGCTTCTATCTTGCCCACTTCGGTATCGCCATAGGTGAAGGTGAGTATGTGGAAGTCACCGCTGCGCCACAGGCTGGAGCCGTAGAGTTGGGCCTGATAGGTCAAATCCAGTCCTGTCGATGGTTGCGCATCGACGCCACCTGAGGCGGGAGTCGCGCCGATGCGGGTCGCCGCCACCGTCGCTGCGAAGTGAAAGCGCTCGCCGAGTGGCGCGGTCGCCGTTGCCGTGTAGTCGTCGGTCGTCGGTGTTCGATCGCGAGCGAGCTGATAAATCTCCTGCAACGTGAAGCTTTGCTCCAGCTGGGCCAGATTTTCAACAGGTTGCCCGATGAGCGCATTGCGTGTGGTCAGCACAGGAGAATTACGCCTCTCGACATCCAGGCTGACAATCCAACGGCCCGGCAATTGTAATGTACCGAGCAGCGTTGCGACGTTCAGTGTTTTGAAGGAGATGTCGTAGTCCACAAACGCCACCAGCGACGTGTGTAAGGTCAGATAACGTGCCTCGAATCCGGTGGCTCTTCGGTCGCGCACGCCGTCAAATTGCTGCGCGGCCGCAAAAATGCTGCCATCCCAATGCTGGCCCGGTGGCGCATAGGCGAGTGCCAGACTCTCGAATCGCTCGTGAGTCTTTACCGAGGCGCTCGTCTGCTCGACCGGATAGCCCGCCGCGGCATTGACAGTCCAACCCGGGTGCAGCCGGTATGACACAAACAGCCCGTCGAAGGTGCCCAGGATTCCGTCCTGGTAACGCACCTGACGTCCCACCCGGGCAAGCAATCCAAGCGGGCGGTCGCTGAGCTCAATCGAGGCGAGGCTTACACGCTTGTAGTCCCCAAACGCGTCCGAAGAGAATTGTTTGGTATAACCAGCGCTGAGCCTCATCAGCAGATCCAGGTTCTCGCCGCGATGCCGCGCCAGGGCATCGACGTCGTTATAAAGGGCATTCTGGCGGGTCGTCTGCTGTGAGTTGGACAGGTCAGGCGCGTTCGGAGTGGCTGTGCCGCTGTCATATCGCGTGCTGTCGTAACGGAATAACTGTGCCACGCCACCGTGTACCTGCCATCCGAGGTTACTCCCGCCGAGTCCGCCGCCCCCTTGAAGTTTGGCAGATGCTGCCCGCAGCAGGCGCAGACGCGTAGTGACACGTTCGGCAGCCTCGCCGTGCGGATACCGGCGCAGGTATTCCTCGTACTCAGCTTTCGCGTGTGCAAGTTGTCCGGCCCTTTCGCGCGCAAGGCCGAGCAGCTCCTGTGCGTGCGCGCGCTCAGGAAATTCAGGTTGCCTTTGAAGTTTGGTCAGCAGCGAGATCGCCTTGGTATAGTCCCGCGACCCCATGGCACCGCGAACTTCGGCCAACATGCTCTTGATGACCGCGGATTCGAGCGGTGGATCGCTGCCTATGCGGCCGACCGGTGGCAGCGAAGGTGGCGTGGCCTGCGCGTTGATATCGGCCGTGACCGTGTCGTCTCCTTGAGCAATCCACGCCCGCGGGTAGTCACGCAGCGCCCGATTCAACACGGCCTCCGCATCCGCGCGCCGCTCGATCGGGCCTGCGCGGAGCCGATACCATTTCTCTTCACCCACAATGGCCTCGGAGACGAACACCGGCAACTGGAGGCGCTCATGTGCCAGTTGTACGGCCGCCGGCTCGAACGGTTTGGGTTGCGATTCGAGGTTGATCGCAAAGTTGTCCGCGGATTCGGGTGACTGGCTGATGAGAACCTTGGAGCGGCTGCGGGCCCGATTGAGCAGGCGGATGCGCAGGCCGCGTGGATCGGTCCCTTGCGCAAGCACGAACTGCTGGACTGAGCGAAATGCCAGCAGCAGGCTGACCTGGCCGGGTGCTTCGGACTCGAGCCGGGCAGATACGACTGTGCCGGTCTCGTCCGAAACCGGCGGCACCTCCGGCACGATCTGCGCGAGTGGACTCAACCCGCAGTCGCCCATTGGCAGCAGTTGCACGCGCAGCTCGCTGCCTTCGCTGGCCGGTATGTGGGTCACGTAACGCATGGAACAGTTGAACTGGATCGCCAGATCGATCTGCTCATCATGAGCGTTGACCTCTACCAGGTCCACGAGCCGCGTGGGTTGGGCCGATATCTGTGCCAGAGCTCGTCCCGACAGAAGAACCGCGAGCACTGCGATCGCGGCGATCGCCTGCCTAGTGACGGAACGTGGCATCTGTCACTCGGTGATAGGGCCCCCGGACACTCCTGGTGATAGTGGCCCGGGTTGAATCGCTGTAGACGTGGCAGGCGCCGGTGCAGTCAGCAAGCTCGCCCGCGCTGTACAGTTGGCCTTTCGAGGTCTTTGGGTGAGCGTCGGCTTTGAAGTCCCTGGCGTGACACCCACCGCAGGTTCCCGCATCCGCGGGCGCGGCGTAGACGACGTGTTCGGAGTTGGCCACGTGGCATTGATCGCAGGTCAAGGCCACATGATGTTGCCCGGGGTACTGGGTGGCCGCATGCCGGAAGTTGATTGCATTCCAGTCGGGATAGCTATGGCAGGCCGTACACTCGCGCGCCGTGGTCATATGACTGGCCGGCTTGCCGACGGCTCCGGCGTTGTTGTGACAGGTAGCGCACCCGGTGGTGAGGTTTGCATGATCGAGCTTCGCCGGGGCCCAGGCCAACGTGCCGTGGCAGGCGTCGCACTGTTTTGTAGTGGGAATGTGATTGCGCGGCAGGCCACTTGCGTGCACCCGATCGTGACAGCTCGTGCAGGGTTGCTGTGCCGCCATCACGTGGTCAAATCGCGCCGGGGTCCAGGCATTCGTCGTATGACAACCTTCGCATGCGCGGGAGACTGCTACATGCCGGTGTGACATGCCGGTCGCGATGGTGCCGTTGTGGCAGGCTCCGCAGGGACCTTTGACTTGCAGATGATCGACGCGGCTGACCGGCAGCCAGGCCAGTGTCGTATGGCAGCTTTCGCACGAAACGGTGGTTGCGGCATGCAACCTCGACATTGCCGGGCGATGGCAGGTGACGCATCTGGCGCCCCCCGTGTCGGGGTGGCCGGAATGGCTTATCGCAGGGCCGGGGCTGGAGATGGCAGCGCCCGGAGTCAGCGGCGAGATCCCGCCGAGAGCGCCGCCGGTGTTGAGTCCGCGCCCGCCCGCGGCGCCCCAGGCACCCGCCGCGCCGGCACCTCCCGCCGCAGCCCGCCCGCTGGCCGCTCCAACAACCGCACCTGGTTCTCCCGTCCCAGCGCGCCCGCCCGCGGCTGACCCAAGTCCTCCACCTGCTGCGCCGACTCGTCCGCTTGCTACACCTGCAGTGCCAGCGCGCGCGCTCGCCGCCGCGGGCACAGAGGCGGCGGCTTTCGCTTTCACGGTCGTTTTGGCAGCCGCCGCGACTGCCGCGCGACCGCCGCGGTCGCGCGGCGAATGACATCCGGAGCCGCCGCAGTCCTGGCCCCGATGATGATTGGCGCCCGGACGCACCCAGAGACCGTTTATGCCGTACCACGACATTCCGAGCTCGTGGCAGGTTACACAGGGCATCCCGGCGACAGCGGCATGTTTGATCGTGGTACCGGCGAAGGTCGTGAAATTCGTCGGCGCGTGACACAGCTCGCACGCAATATTGCCGGTCGGAATATGCGCGGGCGGCCCGGTAGGCGGTTGCTTCAAAGCCGGTGGGCCGATGTTTGCGAACGACAGCCCCGCGCCGTGACATTGCGCGCAATTGCTCGCAATACCGTTGTGATTCATCACGTAGATGCTGTAATCACTCGCGTTGGTATGACACAGTGAGCAGTTGCCGGTATCCGCGGCCGGCAGCGGAATGTGATTGGCCGGCAGGCTCCCTTGCGCGCCCGCAAATGTAGTGGTCGAGAAATGACAGTTCGAACACTCACCGGTTGTTATGTGCGGGGCGGGCGGCCGGGTCACGATGGGCGGGGAGCCCACGAAGCTCTTGCCCGCCTCGTGACAGGCGGAGCAGGAAATCGCCGCTACGGCTGTATGGTTCATCCCCGTCCCGGCGAACGTCGTGAAGTTCGACGTCGAGTGACAGCTCTCACAGCCCAGCGAGCCGGTTGGAATGTGATTGGGTGGAAATTCCTTGAGCGTCGGCGGCGCCATGTTGACGAAGCTGAGGCCTGCAGCGTGGCAGTTCGCACACCCGGAAGTGATTCCCGTGTGACTCATTGTATAAATGCTGAAATCCGCCGGGTTCGAATGACATTGGCTGCACGGCTGCGAGGTCGGGATGTGGTTGGCCGGCAGTTGCGACAGACCGGTGAAGGTGCTCGTCGATGAGTGGCACGTGCCGCAGTCGCCGGTTGCCGGGTGAGGGGGGCCGGGACGGGTCGTGACAGTCACCCCGATAAAGGTTCGGCCGGCCTCATGGCAATTCGCGCAAGGCATGCCGGCCACCGCGTTGTGGTCCATTACTGCGCCGGCGAAAGTCGAAAAGTTCGTCGCCGAATGACAGCTTTCGCACGGAGCACCCCCGGTGGGGATATGTCCACTTGGCAACCCGGTGGCGGTGACCCCGTTGTGGCATTGCGCACACCCCCCAGTGACTCCCTCATGATTGAAGACTGCGCCTGACCAGGAGATCGTCGAGTGGCACGTACTGCACTCGAGATTCGTGCTGATGTGCCGCGGGTCCTTGCCTTGAGCCTGCACGTTGTTGTGGCAGGTCGAGCAGCTCCCATGAGTTTGCGCATGATCGAAGTTGACGGCGGGTATCCAGGCGACCGTTGCGTGGCAGCTCTCGCAGTCTTCCGTCGACAGGATGTGATTCGCCGATTTCGCCGTCGCGCGAACGCTGCTGCCGATGCCGTGGCACGCCGAACAGGCGCGCGGTGTGCCTTTGAATACTGCGTTGGCGTGGCATTCTTCACACGGCAGGTCGCGGTGTCGGCCCGTCAACTCAAAGCCGGTCGTGAGATGGTCGAACTGCGAACGTTGCTGCGCGCCGAAACCCGGCGGCACGAGCGCCAGCGCCAGCAGAAGTGTAAGCAGGGGGATGGATGCGCGCATCGGGTTGCCTAGCGCCGCCGAGCGCCCTTGAAACTGAGGGAGCTATGACACTTCTGACACTGACCTCCGTATTGACCCAGATGCACGTCATCCTGTGAATGACAGGAGACACACTCCCGGTCGAGCTTGACTTCGGCGGCGGGCTGCTTGTGACAGGCTGCACAGCTCAACTTGATGTGCGCGCCGGCGAGCGCGAAACCTGTCTGCTTGGCATGGTCAAACTCCCACATGCGCCAGTTGTTCGGGGAGTGGCACTGCTCACATTCCTTGCCGAGGCTCCCCTTGTGGACATCCGACGCCTTATGGCATTCGAAGCAGGTGGGGTTCTCTATTCTGAATGTTTTTCCCGTATGACATTGCTCGCACGGAACCGCGACGTGCAGGCCAAGAAGGGGGAATTTCGTCAGATCGTGATCGAAGTTGACCACGGCTTTCCAGCCTTCCGGCACGTGGCAGTCGTCGCATCTCGTACCCAACCTCGAGCCGTGAACGTCGCTCGCCCGATGACAGCTCACGCAATCCGTTGGTAACTTGCGCGGACCGAGCGCTGCCGTATGGCAGGCGTGGCAATCTACGCTCACATGTTTCCCGACGAGTTCCCATCCGCCGTCGCGCGTATGATCGAATGTGGTCTTGCGCCACTCCTGTGTCTTGTGGCAACGGGCGCAGTCAGCTCCCATACGGCCTGCATGCACATCCTGCCCCTGGTGGCAGCCGATGCATTCCTTTGGCAGCTTATCCTGTAGATTCCCCGAACGGTGACAGTCCTGACAGTCCAGGTGCGCGTGTGCGTCTTCCAGGGCAAATCCAGTTTCCTTGAGGTGATCGAACCGCGAGGTTTTCCAGCCACCGGTGGAATGACAGCTGGCGCATTTAGGTCCGCGCTCACCGCGATGCACGTCGTCCGGCGCATGGCAGGAGACACACTGCGATGGCGTCCCCTTGTACCGATTGCCGAAATGACACTCCACACACCTGACAGATTGATGCTTGTCGTGTAGCGGAAAGCTCGTCTTGCCGTGATCGAAGCTCACGTGCTGCCATACCTTCGTATCGTGGCAGGCAGCGCAGTCCTTACCCAGCTTGCCTTCGTGGGGCTCCTGAGCCTTGTGACACGTGGCGCATTCGTGCGCTGCATCCCGGAACGGCTTGCCGGCCTGATGGCAGCTGCCGCACGTCAAATTGAGGTGCGTACCCTGTAATGGGAAGTCCGTGTCGGCATGGTTGAACTGCTCGCGGCTGAGCTTCACGATGTCGGCCTTACGGCCCTGATGCTCAACGTGGCACGCCCGGCACTGCGAGGACTCGATCCCCTGCAGGCGGCCGTGAAACCCACGGTGCGCGCTGATGTCGGCCGCGACGGGCTTGTGACAATCGAGACACAATTGCCGCTCGCGGCCACGGTTGCTGCGGTCGTGACAATTCGAGCACTGCTCTTCCAGTTTCTGATGGGCTGCGGTCAACTCACCCGGCATGAAGAGCTTTTCCGGGTTCAGGGCCTCACCGCGCTGTGCAGGGAAAATACATAGGAGGGTCCCGACAATCACGAGCTCACTCCATGTTCCGGCTCGGATCAAACAAGCCGTCCTCGTCAGTAAAGGTGGACTACGACGACGTGCACGATTCCCGCCAGCAGCAGCATCACGATCAACGGGATGTGCAACGCGTGCCAAAGCGAGAACAGGCGCTCGAATACCTGAAAGTCGGCCAACCGGCGGGTGGCTGCGATCCTCCTGTTTATATAGGCAAGGGCCGTCCGCCGCAGGCGTCGCCGTTGCCCGGCAATTGCGGCGGACTTACGGGCTGCCGTGCGCAGGGCGCGGCTGACATAACGGCGCAGACTCCAGCGCGCATGGATTGCGAGCACGGCTACGGCAAAGGGCTTGGCGAACCCCAGCACCGGCAGATGCGGCCCCGCCGCGAGCATGCGCCGCTCCGCCGCCTCGAGCCTTTCCACCAACTCGGGCACGAAGGCAACGGAACCGGATACGGAGTGCAGATTGTCGGAACCGGTCCGCAGCTCGCCCAAGGTGGCTTTACTGCCGTACAACCCGTGGTGAATGCGCGAATAGATATATCGCCCGACGATGCCGCTGCCGGCGACAGTCAACATCGAAATCAGCGCGACGTTGCTGTTGGTAGCGCCCAGCCGGAAATTGGCGTGATACAGGATGCACAGTGGGCCGGCCACGCCGAGCAGCATGTGAAAGCGGAACCAACTGACAGTCGGCCCGAGAAATGCCAGCCAGCGAAAGTGCTTGCGGGCTGAGTAGATGAACAGCAGCAGCATCAGGCTGCCACCCACTATGCCCAGCGCATACCCGAGGCCGCGTTGCGGCGTGATGTAGCGTTCGGTCGGTGTTTGCCAACCGAACAGCAGGAGTGCGCCCATGACCAGGAATACGGCTCCCGCCGGGGTGAGGAACCGCGCACGCCTATTTGCCCCTGCCGTCACTGGAGCGACCGCTCGCACTTCGAGTGCAGGGGCTGACATGCGCAAACATCAGCCCCTGGGCGTCCCGGCCAGCTGGGCAGATTCCGCGATGTTGGCATCGACGATGGCGACATCGGGCGAATCATCCCGCAGCGCCGCGCGTAGCCGTTTCCAATAGATGAGAGCATCGGCGTAACGATGTTCCTCGTATGCGTGACTGGCTTCGAGCCAGAGCGCCTTCGGGTGCTTGGGATCGAGAGTGAGGGCACGTTGGATCGCGGCCTCTGCATCGCCGCCCAGCGAGCCGCCTGGCATCGATGCCAGGGCGTCGGCGTAGTCGGCCCAGGAGTCCGCGGTCATGGCATTGCGTTGGATGACTTGCAGATAGGCCTCGCGCGCACCGGCGTAATCACGATTGCGTCTGCGTGTGGCCGCCAGTGCAAGCCATTCCTGCGCGTTGGCCGGATCGGCTTGCACGTCAGGCTGCGAAGCAGCAGTAGCGGTTTCGTCGGCCAGGGAAGGCGGGGCTTGGGGTGTCCGCGCGCCGTGACGTGCGCTTACTCCCACATAGAGAACGGTAGCCGCTATGGCGAACACGGCGAATGCTCCCAGTGCCATCACCGGTAGTGACAGCTCGTGTTTCGCCATGCGCGCCTCCCGGTTCATTGCAGCGTTGTCGGTGGCCGGCGACAGCGCGGTGTTGTACAACTATCAGCGTGCGTAGCTCCCACTATGTTTACAAGTAGGGAAATACCCCATAACCCGGAAACACATCACATAGTTAGACTTGAGTTAGAATGTTGATTCCGGGGGATTGCAACTTCCCAACGGCGGGACTGAGACCCGTGAATATCCTCGTCTACCTCTTCTACGGCCTGCCGTCGCTCCTGCTGCTGGGCTGGTATCTGAGACGGCGCTCGCTGCTGGAAAGACGAAGCGCCGCCGCGCGCGCCAGCGCGCATGAGTCCGGCCTCGCCGAGCCGCCCTCCCTGCATCCGGTGGTGGATCCCTCGCGCTGCATCGGGTGCGGGTCGTGCGTGAAGGTCTGCCCTGAACAGCCCTTGCACCACGTATTGGGCATCGTGGGCGGGCGTGCGGAGCTGGTCAGTCCTGCAGACTGCATCGGACACGGAGCCTGTAAAACGGCCTGCCCGGTGGAGGCCATTTCCCTGGTGTTCGGTACCGAACGGCGCGGCGTCGAGATCCCAATCCTGACACCGAGCTTCGAGACGAGCGTGCCCGGAATCTTCGTCGCTGGTGAGCTGGGAGGTATGGGCCTGATCCGCAATGCCCTGGAACAGGGGCGGCAGGTGGTTGAAGCCATCCACAGCGGGCGTAAGCGGGGGGGCGATCGACTCGACCTGGTGATCGTCGGAGCAGGTCCTGCCGGATTTGCCGCTTCTTTGACCGCGTTATCGAAGCGGATGCGCACCGTCACCTTGGAGCAGGAGTCGCTCGGCGGCGCGGTATTCCAGTACCCGCGCGGCAAGCTCGTCATGACAGCACCGGCCACGGTTCCGCTGGTCGGGAAAATCGAGTTTCGGCAGACGAGCAAGGAGGCGCTGCTGAAGTTCTGGCAGGAGATCGAGCAAAAGACCGGCGTCCAGGTGAACTACCGGGAGCGGGTCGAAGACATTGTGCGCGACGGCCAGGGCTTCATCGTAAAAACGACCCGCGCCGAATACAGGACACATAGTGTGCTGCTCGCGATTGGACGTCGTGGCACTCCGCGCAAGCTCGGGGTAACCGGCGAGGAGATGCCGAAGGTCGTCTACAGATTGATCGACCCGGAGCAATATGCCGGGCAGAACGTACTGGTCGTAGGTGGCGGTGACAGCGCGCTCGAAGCCGCCGCCAGTGTTGCGGAGTGCGGTGGAGGTGTCGTTCTGTCGTACCGCGGCGAAGCGTTCGGGAGAGCAAAAAAAGCTAACAGGGAAAGGATCTCGGCTGCCGAACGAGAGGGGAGGCTTAAGATCATGTTGAGCTCGAACGTGCAGCAGATACTCGCCGAGGCGGTGGCGATCGAGCGGGAGGGACGCGTCTTTGCGGTGAAGAATGATGCCGTTATCGTGAGTGCTGGCGGCGTTCTACCGACGGATTTCCTGCGGCGTGTGGGGATTGATGTAGAGGCGAAGTTTGGGACTGCGTGAACTCAGACGGGCGGCTGCGCCTGTGGCGCTCTTGGCGCTCGGCACGCTGACGGTGCACATTGTCTGCGCGGCTCCGGCAAGCAAGGATCCGCTGGACGGTGTGAAGGAATCGATTCGTCTGAAGCAGTTCGCGGGTGCCGCAACCGAGCTACGGCGTCTTGCAGCCGCGGGCAATCCGGATGCGCAGTATCTCCTGGCGGTTTTCTATTTGAACGGACTCAATGGTCCGCGAGATGCGGCCCAAGCGCGCCCGTGGTTGGAAAAGGCTGCGCAACAGGGCAACTCCCGGGCGATTCTCAGCCTGGGCAAACTGCTCGGTACGCGGGATGCTCCGGCTGGCGTATCGCGCGCGCAGGAGCTGACCGACCCCGGTACGAGGCACGAGGCACTCTGGCTCGCAGCGCAACGAGGTGATCTGCAGGTCGTGCAGGCACTTGCCGATCTCGATTCCGTGAGCTCACACGATGATTTCGGCCGCGGCGCGCTGGCTCGTGCAGCGCTTGCCGGGCGCACAGAGGTGGTCGAATTCCTCGTTCACGCCGGCGCGGCTGTTGACAGCGCCGACCAGTATGGAATTACACCGCTCATGCTTGCTGCCCGGGACAAGCACGGCTCAACTGTCAATGCGCTGTTGCAGGCTGGTGCAAATGTCAACCTGGCGGACCATGGTGGCAATACGCCATTGATGCATGCGGCTGCCGGTGGTGACGCAGGGATCATCGATCGTCTCCTTGCGGCCAACGCCAGCGTCAAACCACGGAATGTGCAGGGTTGGTCGGCTCTCGACTTCGCTGAATCCGCCGGCGCGTCGGGGGCCGCACAGCGGCTGAGCGCCAGCGGCGCGACCGCGATCCGCAAGGGTGGGGCGGCGCCCGCCCTGAATGTGGTTTTTCGACCGAAAGCGCCAGCACCCGATCTGTACGCAGGTTGGACCGATGTGGCCGTGGCTGCCTCCCGCGATTCTCCCGGCCTGATCGACGCGCTGCCGCGTGTGGATTCGAGCCGCGACCCGGGTGTGGTGCCGGCATTGCTCGTTGCGGTTCGTTCGGACGCGCCGCGCTCAGTGGACACGCTCTTTGCGCGGAATCAGAGTCTCGCGAGCGCGAATCGCCTCGACAACGCGCTACTGCTCGCCATTCGAGCTGGAGAGTTCGAGGTGGTCAGTGCTTTGCTGGCGCACGGCGTATCCGCGGATGCGAGCTCGCCCGAGGGCGAGCCGGCTATCGTGGCTGCCGCGCGGTTGGGACACACGAACATCGTAGCTGCGCTTACAGCCGCACATGCAAATCCGGCACCGCAGGACAGGTGGGGCACCAGCGCTCTGATGTTGGCCGCGCAGAACTCCAACGGCGACTTGCTCCGAGCCCTGCTCGAGGCTGGCGCGCCCCTCGAGGCAGAAGACAAGGGGGGGCGCACGGCACTGTGGTACGCAGCGCACGCGGGTGACCTGAACGGGGTGAGTTTGCTCCTCCAGCGCGGAGCCACCACTGATCACGCCGATGCATCCGGGGCCGCGCCATTGGCGGCCGCCTGTATGGCTGGCGCGCCTCAGGTTGCGACGCTTCTTCTGGCGCGAGGTGCCCCAATCGAAGCGCGCACCAAACAGGGTGATACCCCGCTGCTGCTCGCGGCGGCGGCAGGCGACTTATCTGTCGTGGATAGCCTGCTGGCCCAACGTGCGGACCAGGACGCGCAGAACGAGTTTGGCGATACGGCTCTCATCATTGCCAGCCGCAACGGCAATGCCGCACTGGTCAAACGCTTGCTGGCCGCAGGCGCTACAACACGAATCCGCAATCGCGACCGGGCAACGGCCGCCGACGTCGCGGCAGCCCGCTCGTTCCGCGAGGTCGCTGCTCTTCTTAACTAATTCGGTAACTGCCGGCGAACTGCCGCCAACAGGTCATTCATGTCGAAGGGCTTCGTCAGGATCTCCTCCGCGCCAGCCTCGCGAGCCGCGGCAAGATAGGCGTGTGTCTTGATGGCGTCGGGTTTGTAGGCCTGCAGCCCAAAGCTCCCTCCTCCGGAGATGGCGATCACCCGCACACGCGGATGACGGCTGCGCAGACTCCTGATGAGCTCGATGCCATTCGTTCTCGGCATGATCATGTCGGTGACCACGATGTCCGGCTGTCGGGTCTCGACTGCCGCCAGGCCGTCGGGGACCCCGTGCGCCACGACAACCGAGAAGCCGGCTCTGTCCAGAACGCGGCGAATGGCCTCACCCACTTCGACTTCATCATCGACCACCAGTATGAATGCCATATTTGCCTACCTATGCTGCGCCGCCGGCCGAAAGCGAGTCCTGGTCCGGCTGGCCCGCGGCCGCCGGCAGGTAAATTTGCACCTTGGTGCCGGTTCCAACAGTGGACTCGACGGTGATGACACCATCCATGGCGGTCACGATGCCATGCACAATCGAAAGTCCGAGACCTGTGCCTTCGCCGACGTCGCGGGTGGTGAAGAACGGATCGAAGATGTGCGCGAGCACCGACTCATCCATCCCATGTCCGGTGTCGGTCACCTCCAGGAGCACGTAGTGCCCGGGGGTGACCTGACTCTTCGGCGGATTGCGGACGCTACTGAGCTCGAGTGCAATGCGGCCCCCGGATGGACTCATGGCCTGATACGCATTGGTGCAAAGGTTGATCACTACCTGGTGCAACAGACTCGGATCGCCGATCACGGGGACTTCGTCGGGGTGCGCCTCGAAGGTGATTTCGATATTCGCCGGCACGATGGCACGCAGCAGACCCAGGGCTTCCTCGATGGTCGGGCGCAATGTAAATATGGTGGCCTGCTGCAGGTCCATTTCACGGCTGAACGTCAGAATTCCATTGACCAGGCTGCGCGCCCGGTGGGCGGCCGCCACGATGCGCGTCAGATCGGTCGCCAGTGGGCTGTCCGCGGGCACATCCTGCAACGCCACCTGCGAGTACAGCAATATCGGTGTCATGATGTTATTGAATTCATGGGCGATACCGCCGGCGAGAGTACCGATGGTTGCAATCCGCTCGCGATGAAGCAGCCGCCGCTCCAGGTCGAGCCGCTTCGCCTCCAAGGCTTCCCGCTCCGTCATCTCGCGCTCCAGCCGCTCGTTGGTCCCGACCAGTTTCTGGCGCATGTGTTCGAGGTGATGGTTCAGCTCCTGAACTTCGCGGATGGAGCTGCTCATGGTGAGCTGGACCCGAAAGTCACCGCTCGCAACACGCTTGGCGGCTTCCTGTAACCTCACCATCGGGCGGGCGATTACCGCGGACAACCAGACGGCGACGGCGATGGACGCCGCCGTAAAGGCGAGAATAGCGATCAACACTCTCTGCTTGGCCGCCCTGATCTGCGCAAGCGTCGGGCTTTCATCGAATCCAAGCCGCAGGACGACCAATCGGTCCGGGCGCTTGATTGTGTGCGAGATGTAGTAGACCTCATCTCCATGCGCACCGAACTGGAAATCGTCGGGCTGGTCCGCCGGTACGCTCATCGAGGACAGCGTGCCGTGGATTCTGCGGTCGCCGTCAATGATCTCGGCGAGAACTACCTGGCCGGTGAGCAGTACGCTGTCGAGCAGCTCGGTCGAGCGCCGCTCGAAGTGCTCAACATCGCCGGCTTCCAGCTGGTCTGCAACGAGCTGGCTGTAGGAGCGCGCCGGATTCACAAACAGCTCGGCATAGCCGTCCGTCACGATCGCGGTGACACCCAGGTACAGTAACGGCACCAAAGCGGCGTGGATTACCAGGACCACGCTCATCAGCCGCAGGCGCAATGTGTTGATCAGTTGCTCCATAGCACTCTGAGGACGCGTACCCGGGGGTTGTGGGCCACTTCATGCAGCCACATGAAGGTCACGGTATTGGGATCGGCGTACAATGTTTCGAGGATGCGGCTCGCCGTGTTGACCTCCGCGGGGCGCAGCCAGCCCTGCCGGTTCACGCCGTTCAGGATCTGGCGGTCGTACGCCGACTGGGACATGGCGACGATCTGCTGCAGGAAGATGGGGTCGAGCTCCTTGTCGCTGCGGTTGCGCACCGGGTGCAACAGGCTGCCATCGACCAACACCGGCAGGCCCAGGAAGAGTTTGCGGACAGTCAATGAGTCGAGGTCGGTGACTTTGCTGTCCGCACGGACCACCAGCACGAGAGTATGCGACGCCGCGCACGTCTGCGACACCAGACACAGCAGCATGAAGAGTTGCAGTGCGCGTCGCATGTTTAAAAGAATGCCGCGCTCCATTGCAAGCGGATGTCGGTATAGTGTCCTGCGAACTTGAGCGTATTCGCGAATTGCACGGTCAAGGCCTGGCGCTGTACGAAGTCCCAACGCAGGCCGGCCACACGGCGGGAGCGTGCGAATCGCTCGAACAGATGCAGATAGGGCGAGTTTCCCGTACCCGCCGAGTCTTCCCAGCGGGCGAACCCGGTGAGGTTGTGGGGGAGGCGGCGCTCCGCCTGGATGTAGCCCACGACGAACCGGTCGTTGCCACGGGAGCCCGTGTAGTACAGGCGGGTGTCAGCGTAGTAGACCGCTGAAGTTGCCTTCCACTTTGCACCCGCGTACGTGGCGAACAGGCCGGCCAACCTGACCTGCGCGTGATCGAATCCGATCAGCTCCGGCGACGTCAGCTCGACGCCGGTAAGATCGTCCTGCGCCAGGACGATACCCGCTCCGCTCTCGCTGAATTGGCCCGGGTGCAGTGAAACGCGGGCCTGGTATCCCAATTGGTGGCGATTTGAATCCGGACGCAGCAGATCGAATGGCTCCAGCCCCTCGGCGGTGATCTGTGGGGCAATGCCGCCGGCCACGGCGGTCCGCAGCCACCAGGAGCGCATGACAGTTGCGCCTGACTCGGCGAGCACGCCGGTGAAATGCTGAGGTAGAACGCCTCCAAGATCCTCCCACTCATCTATGTCAGGCCGCGTGATGGAGGTTTGCAGGTACTGGCCATGGTGATGATCGTGGTTCCACACACTGGTTGGCTGATGGAAGCGGCCAATCCACAGCACGGTGTCATCGGAGAGTTGCCAGCCCAGCTGAAAGCGCTCCAGGTCCCCTTCGTGATCCGAGACCAGGTACTCGCCGAACAGTTTGAAGGGGCCTTTCTGCAGCGTCAGGAGCAGATCGGCCTGCACCACCTCGTCATGGATCTGGGTGTTCCCGGCGCGGCGCTCGAACGTGCCCACGGCGCTTGCGCTGGGCAGGAGCAGGAACTCGTAGCGCAGTGAATCCGCCCGCCCGGGCGGCGCGCCCAGCAGAAACACCAGTAACAACAAACGAACAGCGCGCATGCACCTGCCCCCTGACCCGGTCCGGCTGTAGGGTGGATTAGGCCGATCTTTGGCCTGATTCTTGACGATCCGTGCTCCCTGGCACCACCGACTGCATCCAGGCACCACACAAACGGCGACCGCGCTGTGAGACTCGCGTCACACTCTGGCTGGGACGTAATGGGCTCGTTTGCTCGTGTTATTCGCGCGATACTACCTGCTCGTGTAGTACCGGGGGCAGTCAAATGTTACCTCACCATCGTGGCGCGGGCGTGTTGGGACTCGTAGCACTGCTGTGCACAGGTTCCGGGCATGGCGCAGATCCAACCATGCCTGCCGCAGGTGCACAATCCGCTATGGCCGCGGATGGTCCAAGCCTCGGGTTGCCGGCCTTGCGGCCTGGGTTGTGGGAGTACCGCAGAACCCAGATCAGCAGCGGGGGTGGCAAACCGCAGACCGCGACCATCCGCAAGTGCAGCGATCCGAGTGCGGAATTCAGGCAGAAACTCGCGCAGCTGAGGCAAAGAGGGTGTGTCTTCAGTCCGATGAAGCACCGCGGGCAGCGTTACGAGGCGACGTGGCGCTGCACGGCCGCGGACGGCGCGATTCTCGCGATGCGCGATGTCATTACTGTAAACAGTGAGGACAACTACATCAACGAAAGTGAAGTGTTTGTTTCACACGAGGCCACCCATTCAACCATCGTAGCAACCCGCCAGGGCGAATGCCCCGCCGCGGCTGCGGGACCGCCGCCGCGCTAAGGAACGAGCCAGTCGCTTTCGGCTACCACACTGCCGCCCCGGAACCGCACTATGTATCCTCCCTTGGAAGCGAATCGCTGGCTGGGCGCGAGCGCCAGCCGGGGGTAATAGCCTGTAATGATTCGATGTTCGAGCATCCCCTCGATGCGCTCCACCAGGTAGTCGCGCACGAACGTGTCCACCATGTGATTAATGGCATCCGATACGATGGCGCAGACGAGATAGGTATCTGCCTGGGCCTGCTCCGCCACCACCGGGATCTGCCGCATGCGGAACCAGCCCAGGGGATAGTCCACCTGCACGCGCCGACGCTCCGGCAGGTTGAATGGATAGGCAATGTGTGCAATATCACGCCAATCGGTTGGTAGGGGCGCATGTTCCAGTCCACCCATACGTCCTGACACATATACCAGCGGTACGTGCGCAGGTGGGCTTCCGAGCGCGGCTAAGTCCTTTGGACGCAGCCATAGTACGACGACATCGCCCGGTGCGGACTGCGCCAACAGGGTGTTCAGCTCCCGGTGCGATGTGCCGTCGGAGAGCCTCTTGTCGACAACCGGTATCTCATGGGCGGGCAATGCCGCGCGCAACGCTGCGGCGGCGTCTTTGCCCACATCTTGAGATCTGAAGATTTGAACAACGTGAGCGATGGGCGTCTTGCTCTGCTGTGCGCGCAGCTCATGTGCGATCAACTGCGCCTCGAGCAGCACACCCTTCGAAAGATACAGGCTGTCGAAGTCGCTTTCCCGGTCCACCGGCAGGTCCACATTCGGAAACAGGCAGGGCAGCTCCTCGGCCTCGCAGAAACGTTGTACCGGTTCCCACGTGCGCCCACCGACACCGGAGATCACCGCGAAAACCGGTTCGGCCGCCAATTTTGCCCGCAGCTGGGTCTGCCAGGTTTCCGGAGCGCCGGTGAGCTGCCAGACATGCAGCTGCCAGCGCCGATTGACCTTGAACATCATGCGCCGGGAGGAATGTAGGCGCGGACTCTCCGCACGGGTGTAACGGTTCTTGTCATCGAAGAACTTGGTGAGTACCTCCAGCACACCTGAGCGCTCCACAGGGTCCGCGTCGGGCGTGATGATGGTCGCGAAATGCAGCACGGATGCGCTCACCCCAGGTACGGCGGCCGGCGAGAGCTGCTTCAGGTAGGCGATCAGCGCTGCCATCTCGGCATCGTTGAGTTGGAAATGCGGCATCAGGTAGCTGAGCGGCTGACCGTCAGCTCCGATACCGGTGCGGATCGCGCGCGCCAGCGTCTCCTCGTTATACGGATCGCGGTCGGCCTTCATTCCCTCGACGAAAGGCAGGTCCAGCTCGTCCGCGTTGGCGGCGCGAGGGTGGAACAGATAACTACCCGCGATTGGAGGGATTGCACGTCTTCCCTCGGTCATGCCCAGGCCACTGCGGCGGTGACAATTGATACACGCGGCCGTTGCTCCCTCGATGTGCATCCCCGGCTCACGCTCGGCCTGGAGGGCGCGGCCGGAGGGCAACATACCTTGACGGTAGATTGTCTCGCCGACGCTACCAGCGTGTACGGCCGCGGACATGAAGAGTGCACATGCTGCGCTCAACACGCGCAAATACAGGTACCAGGCCCATGCCCGCCGCATCATCTCGCAGCGAGCAGCTGGCGATAGTGCTGCAGCAGCTCGTCCGGGGTCAGGAACCCTTCGATGCGCAGCCATGGATGGCCCGGCGCCGCGCGCATCAATGTCACGGGCGTATGACTCATCTTGTCGCCTCGATACACATCGAAGGCGCGCTGCGCGCTTTGGCTCGCCTCGAGTGTGCCCGTGTAGTGATTCCAGCCGTCACGGGCGCCGAATTTCTGTGCATACGCGCGCAGCTTTGCGGGCGTGTCTTCCTCCGGATCCGTGGAAATTGAGACTAGATGCAGGTGCTCGCCGTCACTGCCCAACCTGCGTTGGAATTGGCCGAATACCTGACTCATGAGCGGACAGATCGAGCCGCAGCTCGTGAAGATGAAATTGACCACCACCGGCCGGCCGTCGTTCATCTCGGCAGGCAGCGAGATGCCCACGCCATCCTCACGAACCAGCTTTACGTCCGGTATCGCATACTGCTGAATTGTGGCGACCGTCGTGCGCCTGGCGGCCTTAGGGCGCTGCTCCGGTGAAGCAACGCTGTCTTCGGCGCTGCTGACCACCATCGCGGCATCGTCGGCAAGGGCGCTCACCTGAATTGACAGCAAAGCACCACAAGCCGCGAGCACCCGAACTCCACTAAGAACTATGCGCGACATCGCCGATCCCCGTTCTGCGCGGCCCGGTCCTTCACGCCGGCTTTGCGAACCGGGAATCATCGATACGCGGGTTCACCATCGCCTTTTCGATAATGACGCGCTCTGTTCGCTGCACGCCCTGCACCGTCGTTTCGATCAGGTGCGGAATCTGCACCCCGCCGACATTCCGGTAGTCGCGTAGCTCGATCGCGACCGGATGCAACCTGCCATCGAGGCGGCGTGGAGTACCTTCGATCTTGACTTCGAGGAAGGATTGCGCGTCAACCCAATCGTGCAGGACGTGACCGTTACTCAGAGTGAGCTTCAGCTTGTAGGCCGCTTTACCATTCAACTGCTCGACGCCCTCGGCATCGATTTGCGTGCCCCGCGCCGCATGGTCGATCAACAGTCCGTCGAAGTCGGGCTCATTGGCCGCGGTTCTGGCCTCGTCAGCCGTGTAAGGCTCGACCTGGTGCCGATTCAGGAAGGGACGGACTTTCCAACCGTGCGTGCCGTCGTAGACCTGCACCGCCGTCTGGCCGTTGAACTGCAGGTCGAGGCGCATCTTGTGACCACGTTTCATTTCGAGCGTGAACGGAAGTTGTACCTGCGCTGCAGGCTCTTGATTTGCTGGCGGCATCGGCATGCCGGGTGCCTTGAGGTAGCGCTGGTTATTGCCGCCAGCTTCCATCTTTCCCGTCCAGGACAGAGTCTGAACCGCGTGCCAGGCGCTCTGGCCACCGCGGGCAGCGATGTTACGTTCCACTATTGCCGCAGCGCTCAGTTTCGCAATGTTTGGGGGCTTGTCGACGGCGTGGGCCAATGCCGGGACTAATGCAAAGGCCAGAGGCGCGGCTACCAACGGAACGACTACGTTTCGGAACATGTATTGTGACTCCTATAGCTTCTGCGGCTATTTCTGCACGACGAGGCCGTCGACCCGGAAAGAGCCGATGACTACGCTGACCCGGTCGCCGTCATGTACGACGCGGCCCCGGTTCGAGAACAGCACCCAGTAGGTCTTCCCGGCCTCCGCGGCTCCGGATTGACGCAACGGGCCTACCTTTTCCATTGTTGGCACTGACAGGACGGCATGAGCGTGCTCATCGAGCAGGCTCGGACTCGAAACCTTATCGAGCAGCGGCTTTGCAAGGCTGCTGTCGAGGATGCGGTAGCTGAAACGCACCAGTTGGCCGGACTCCGCCAACTGCGTCGCCAGCTGATCCACCCCCCAGGTGGACGCGTAGTAATTCCTGGCGCTTGCTGGCATGGCACCCGCGGTGTAGCGCGAGGGGTGGTGCAGGTTTGCTTTCTGCGGCATGCCTGCCGGCCCGGCGGCCTGTGCGGCAGCCAGAGCGCCGACTCCAACGGCCAGCAGCGAAACTCGGAATGGGGTTCTCATTTGGTTGCCTTCATCCAACTTTCAACGTCCGGCACCTCCGCGTGCGCAACGCTGTCGCGTGGCGGCCGGGGCGGTTTGTACCTCTTCCGCTGTTCTTCCGTGAGCATTGCGCGGATGCGGTCCGCCGTGGCATCGCCGATGGCGCCGGTCGCATGGATGCGCATAGCTGCTGTCAGCGTTGTGTCATTCCAAATTCGCTGCACCTGGTCCCTTTGCCATATGAGCAGCGCCCGCAGCCGCATTTGCTGATTCGCGTCCAGGCCCAGTGTCCGCGCGTACATTGCGACGCGACCGTCGAGCGTCGTGTGCTCGCGCTGGTAGGAGCGGGGTGACCTTGGCGCATCCTCAGCAGCCTGCGCCAGGGGCATCTCCGCACTCGCCAGCAGAAGCATCACGATGAGCGCTCCAGTTTTCACACTATGGCGTCGCAAATCCAATCAACCCAAAGTTCTGCGGGCTTCCTGCGCCCGTGTCCGTGAAGGTGATGGTGCCAGCGCGGTTCGTGCCGCGTGTGGAACCTACGTTCGTGAATCTCACCGTTACCGTACACGACGCTCCCGGCGCCAGTGTCGTGCCGGTGCAGTTATCCGGACCGGCTAGCGGACCGACAAGGAAGAAGTATGTGAACAGGGAGCCACCGCTGACCGACACGTTGCTGACGGTAACCGAAGCGCTTCCGGCCGCAGCTGTGTTGGTAAGGGTCGCGATGCCAGTGCCGCTACCTGATCCCCTTGGCAGCGTGATGGTCAACGGGGAGGGCGAGATACCTACCGTCGCCGGATTCGCGCCGGTACCGCTCAGAGCGACAGGAGAGCCGGTAACAGTCGCACCGGTCGCCGTCACCGTCAGAGAGCCACTGTAGGCCTGATTCGCCGTCGGAGCGAATTGAACCTTGATGGTGCACGACGCGCCTGCCGTTAGAGCGGTACCGCAATTCGGCGCCCCCGCAGGGAAGGTCCCAGTAGTGATCCGCGTGAAGGGGGCCGCGAAGCCCGTTACGCTGAGCCCAGCCAGATCCGTGTTGCCCGTGTTGGCAATAGTCAGGTTCTGAACGACCGCGGTGTTTCGTGCCACGGTGCCGAAGGCCAGCGGACTCGGGCTCACGGTCGCCGTCATTCTTTGCACCAGCACCGTCTCGACTGCCCCGATGTCCACGGGGTTGGTCGCGTTGTGCGGACGCGGATTGCCGAAGAAGTCCGTGGCGGGCGCTACCGAATTGAGGCCCTTATCAACGGCGGCCGTTGAGCTCTGCGGCGTTGAGTACGCACCCAGCGTGAACCCGTCGAGGGCGCCACCTACCATGTCCTGCCCCGCGGCTGAGAACAGACTCAGCGGACCGTATATCAGGTTGATCCAGTTGTTTCCCTCATCCACCGTGGCGGCCGGTGCGATGTTGTTGAATGTGAACACTGGGCTCAGGCCGGTGGTCTCGGAACGGCCGGCCGGGGTGTTGTATCCATGACCGCCGTTCTCCGGCGGTACGCGCGAGCCGTTGCAGTACTGGGCAACCACAGGGGAGCTGCTGGGCACCTGGTTGCCCGTGCCGTTCACATAGCCGGGTGGATTAGCGGTCAGCGTGGAATTGTTGATAACGAGCGTCGGATTGATCGAAGGCGCTCCCAGGACCGGTGTGAAGCCGGTGACCGTATGGTTCGTCATGGAAGTGTCGCCGCGCACACCAACGTCCCAGTAGTTGGCTCCATTCAGGCAGGCGCCCGTCGTACTCTGATTCAGGGCTGGGAACAGCGCGACGAGGTTCTGCTGCGACTGGTTACCCGCACCCTTAACCGGATCGGTTACCTCGTTGCCGCTGGTGTCGGCGTAGCCAACATGGAACGCACGGTTTTGCCAGAACAGATCGTTTACCACAGAGGGCATCGAGAGCCTGCGACACAGGCCGTTCGTGCGCGAGAGCAGCGTGTCGCTGGCATTGCCGTAGTTGAAGCCCGCGGGGCACAGCACGAGTGCCGGCAGCGACTGGATCAGGTTCGGTGTATTCACCATGGTGACCAGGCCGGCCGGCTGCGGTATATGCGGTGCATCCGTCTTGAGGCAATTCGGATTCTGCGGCTGCGTCGGGTCACTCGTCGGCGTGCAGCCCGGGGGCGGCGAAGAGGCCATCGGCGCACCGAGGGCCTTGAACAGCACTCCGGCCGAAGCAGTCGTGTCGTTCGAGACGATCGTGTTGTTGATGAGCTTCACTTTCAGCGCGTCTTCTATGGACACGCCCGCGCCATCCCATCCGGCGACGTTGTTCGCGATGATGTTGTTGGTCACCGTTACGCCGTACCACCGGTCCGGAATGAGCGGGAACACTCCCACTTCCGTGCCGTTCACCTGCTGCAGGCGCAGACCGCCGCCGCTGCCGCCCTCGGCGCTGTTGCCCATGATCAGGTTCGAGTCTATGACCAGCCCCGGCCCGGTGCCATCGCTGATGCCCGGCGGGCAGTCAGTGTCATTGAAAGTCCCGCATTCATTGCCATCGGCCAATGTACGGTCGGAGTTGGCGCCGACAATCGCCAACCCACCACCATTTGTGGGCAGCGTAGGATTGGTGCTCTGGTTGAACAGGAAGTAATTGTTGCGAATCTGACCGTTGGCAGTGAAGCCGCTGTGCGTCATGCCGCCACCTTCGCCCGTGCTCAGGTTCCCAGCGATCCAGTTGTGATCGATCACGTAATTGTCGGCACCTGCGCTGACGGTGAGACCGCCCGCGCCCGAGGGAGTGCCGGAGAACAGCGCATCACCCAACGAGGCGTTGTTGTAGATGTCGTTGTGGTGAATGTGCACGCTGACGTTCAGCGCGAATGGTATCTCCCCATTGGCAGGCGTGCCCTGCAGCGGCGGACACAGGGGCGCCGGTGCTGGCACACCGGGACCACAGATCGTGCCGTCGTTGACGTACGCCACCGGTGTTTCGCCGTTCCCCAGGTTGATGCCGCCGGACAGCGTGCCATGGTTGGCCGAAATGCGGTTATTGCCGATTTCCAGATTGTGGTTCCAGCCATGGACGAATATTCCGCCGCCACCTTGTGAGCTGTTGAGGATGCTGAAGCCATCGATGCGTGACGGATTGCAGTAGTAATTGCTGGTGCCGTAGTCGTACATCGTCCTGCCGGCCGTGACGGTGCAGTCCGTGTTGGAGCCACTCAGATAGCGGCTACCAAGTGGGAATTCACCTGCACCTATGCCGCCCTGCTGAGGCTGGCCCCACAGGTCGGGACTGTTGGTTGGCACGCGTATGCCGCGCCCAAGTACCGTTATACCCGCGCCTTCGTATGCCCCCATCAGCGTGGGCTCCTGCAGCAGCTGCGCCAGGTTACCGTTGCTCGAGGCATCCCAGCCGACGAAGCCCTCGAAGGGTATTCGATCGTTGCGCAGGAACATGGTGTCAGGGCAGGTAAACGCGCCAGCCGGATCGAACTGGGAATTGTTGGGGTTCGGCACTCCGTCGATGGTGAGGCCGAACAGGCAGTTCACCTGTCGGCGCCAAGGGTCCATCTTGCCTGCCGGATGCGCGTCGGCGTTGATGGTGACCGCACCGGAGCCGATGCCCTGCAGGCGCACCGGCTTCCACATCAGCAGATTTTCCTTGTATGTGCCGGGGCCGACCATGATCAGGTCGCCAGGCAGTGCCGCGTCGATGGCGTTCTGAATCGCATGGCCTGTGCTGTCGGGGCCGGCAACGTAGGTCGGTGCCTTGCCGCCCGCGGTTACCGTGATCGCATCGATGGATTTCTTGCCGTTCGCAGCGGTGATCACGAGCTCGCCGCACAAGGACACGCTGGCCGCGGCGCTGCGCTGCGCTACTGGGCAAGTTGGCAAGCCAGCCGGTACCTGCACAACGATGCTGCTGTCATCCCATGAAGTGATGGGGGCCGTTACGCCACCGATCGTGACAGCCGAGTTGGCGCCTTGTGCGCCGAAACCGTAGTGGCGAGTGATGGTCTTCTGGTTAAAAGGGGCGCTCGTGGCGCTGGGTCCTGAGTAGGCCGGATTCTGCACGATCTTGTCGCCGAGCGCGGCGATTGTCAGTGAGCCGTTGGGCGTCAGAGAAATCGCAGCGGTCGCAGCTGCGCCTGTACCACCGCCGCCGCTAAATGCAACCTTGGGTGGCGCATCGTAGTTCGAGCCGCCGTTGGTCAATGCCACGGTCAGCAGGCTGAGGCGCGTAGCCGAGGCAACTGCAGCGCCGGAGCTGAAAGTCACTGCGACTGGCGCGCTGGTGTAGCCGGCGCCGGCGTTTGTTATGTTGACGGCCCGCACACGGCGGCTCCCGCCGGTGCCGGTCATGGATACAGTGCCAGTCGCCCGGACGCACGTCGTACCGTTGATCGTGCAAGGCGGCACCGCGAAGGTCGCCGTGGGCGTCGTAAAGGGATAGGAGCCTCCGTTGGTCACGATCACGTTGGCAACGCTCATGATGGCCGACGCAGTTGCACCGCTTCCATTGGCGCCGGGCAGATCGTTGAAGGCCACCGCGGGCGCGCCCGTGAAGTTCGTGCCGCTGTTGGTCAATGTCACCGCGGTCACAGGTCCCGAGGCCGGTACCCACGGACCTCTCGAGGTGGTGTTCACGACCGACAGAATGGCCGGTGTTCCATCCGGGTACTCGGCATCGGGTAGGTTGTAGCCATCGGCGAACGCCTGAGTCGGAACCACAGGCGTATCCATGTAGTCGGTAAATCCGGGCATGAACGCCTGTTCGTAGCAGAAGTTGCTGTATGCCGGGTTGTAGTTCGGATCGGTGATCATCCGCACCTGGTTCGTGGCCGGATCGATCGTTCCGGCCGGGTCGGGTATCGGACCCGGATCGTTCATGCAGGCGATCATCATCTGCGGGATGTAGCCGGTCGGATTCGGTGGATTCACCGCAAAGGTTGAGTAGTTGAGGCCGTTGAAAATGCCCCACTGGTCCGAGTACACGCGGCCCATCTCATTTCCGGTGTAGTCGCGCAGCGCCACCGGCAGGTTGGGGGGCGCGAATTTCTCGCCGAACTGCGGCGAGAAGGGATCGAACTCCGAGGCGAAATCGTTCGTGATCATGCCCGTGAAGTGACCGGCGATGTGGGTCGGCGTAAAGACATAGAACTTTGCCAGCGCGGTAGCCTGGTCCTCGAGGGTTACTTCCTTGCGGTCACAAAGACGTCGCGTAGCCCCCGCGAACGGCGCGTTCTGCCCTGCCGTCGGGAACAGGCTGTTGTAGTCGGGCACGATGCGCTCTGCACCGACGCAGGGCCAGAAGCTCTCGATCGAACCCGTATCACCCTCATGGCGCGGGCTCGCACCCAGTTGAGAAGTTGGATTGAGCGCATTGTTGCTGTTATAGGCGGCATTGACCGCTGCCTGGTCCGGCATGATGAATACGTTGCCGAAGCCCGCGAACTGCTGCGTGACGGGCGCGATGTAGGTATCGCCGAGGAAGATGTTTTTGTCCTCTTCCTTTACCAGCTCGAAGCCGGGCGGCACGATGACCTCCACGACGTACTTGCCCGGGGGCAGCATCGGGTTGCCGTCGTCAGGATTCAGGTTCGTGTTGCAGATGGTGCAATTGGTGCTCGTGGGCCGGCCTGAGACCGGGTCGAGCGATGTGACACTTGGGAACCTGTACATGCCATCGTACGGCGCCGGCTGCACCTGGTTCAGCATCGACCAGCCGTCGTAGCACTTGAATTGCGAGTTGTTGGGCAACGCCTTCTTCGGGTTGCTGGGGTCGAGCCATTGCGTGCTGTCCTTCAAGGTCGCGAAGAACGGACTACCCGGGTCCTGGCCGGGGCAGTTCATGTTCGGAACGCCATCGGAGCGGAAACCCTGTGCGAAGTCGTCCCAGCTGCTGCTCGTGGTGGTGTCCACCAGCTTCAGTGTGGTGGTGCCGTCAGCAGCGGTGCCTTCCTGATAGAGGTTGATCCTGACATGAGGTACACCAGGCTCCCAGCTCAACTGCAGCAGCAGCGCGGGGTCGTCGAAGGGGCGCGTCGAGGCATAGATCACATGGCCCTTGATGCCGCCATTTTCGCCGGCCACGAAGGGCTTCACTCCGAATTCCACGAAATCGTTCTGCCCAAGCAGTCCCTGCCAGGCCTCCGTCGTGGTGCCCGGCGGATCGATACGGCCGCTGGAAAGTCCCGCCGTCGGTCCGGAATCACCGCGGTTATGCGTGTAGTACGGGCCTGTGGCGATCGACGAGCCATCGCAATCACCGCTCGTGCAGTAGACTGCGCCGGGCACGCGCAGGTTGATCGGCAGCGAATTGAGCTCCACCGTGTTGGCCACATGATCGGCGATGTTCGAAGTGCCTCCGCCGTTGCCGTCCACCTGGCCACCCGTGTCGTTTACCGTGTGCACGCCCGTGACCTTGTAGCGGGTCGTGTCGGCTTCCAGCACGAGCCAGTTCATGAAGGGAAAGACTTCGTTGAAGCCGGCAAAGCCGTTCAGGTCGGTGTTGTTGAAGAAACCGAAGCTGCCGTCACGATAGCGGATGTTGGTTGCGACCAGCGGTAGACCTGCCTCGCTGTCCTGCGAGACACCATCGCCGTTCGCATCGAGATAGGTGCGCGTGTACAGGTTCGTGCGCCACTGGGTGACCGGGAAGTCGGCCGTGTTGGTACCGGCCACCACCTTTACGGGCAGCACCAGGCCATCGAGCATAATGTCGTTCCACTGATCAAAGACCGTGAGCTTGAAGTCGCCCGTCGGGATTTTGTCGATCGTGAACGAGCCGTCCGCATTGCATTTGGCGAACGCGAAGTCGGGCTGGTCCGGCGCGCCCAAGCCGACGTAGCACTGCGTGAAGCTGTAGTGGTCAAAGCTGCCGCTGCTGAATATCCGCTGGTCCGGCGTGCGGCTCATGTGAGCGTTGGTGATATGCCCGGTCAGTGAGGCGGTGCAGGTTACGCCACCTCCGCCGCTGGGCGTCGGGTCGCACATGCCGGTGTTTCTCGAGTTGTGGCGGCGCTCATTGATGATCTTCGGATTCGCGAAACCGATCGTGACGTGGAAATTACCGGGGCCGAACTCCTGGAAGTATGCCGGCTCGTCATTCTTGACAAAGAGCTCGTGCGGCTTGCCACCATCCAAGGTGTTGGTCTGCAGCCATTCTTCGCCGCGGGCGATGCGGTCGGCCGCCGGATAGGCCTGGATTTCGTAGAGGCCGGGGTACAGGTTCGCGATCACGACCTGGCCGGCCAGCGGTGACAGGGTCGTACCGTCGGATTCGTAGGTCGGGCAGGTGGGAATCATCCCGACCAGGCCGTCTGTGCGCTTCGTGATCGGACAGGCATCCAGGCCGGAGACCGGATCCTTCTTGCCGGCCAGGGCGTTGGAGACCGGCTGGCCGAACATGTCGTAGGTTATCTGGCCGGTGCTGTCCCCGAGGCCGCCCGCCTGATCGAACAGCTTGATTTCGAAGCCGCCCAATCCCGGCTCATTCGGTGCGATGACGTCAACTCCGCCGCCGGCATCGTTCTCACCATTCAGCGGGTTATCATCCTGGAACACGAAAGCTGTGACTTTCGCGGTCGGCGCCGGGGTCTCCTGCAACACGATCTTGATGTTGGCATTTGCACCGAGGCCCACCTGGGCCGCCGAAATCTGCGCACCGCCCATCATGTGCCCGCAGCCAAAGGTGCCGTCGGCATAGCCGCCAGCAGGTCCGCCCGGCGTCCAATGGACATCGGTCGGGTCGTACGGTCCACAATCCTGGGCGATATCGAACTGCCGTGCACCATCAGGCGAGCCACCGGCGCCACTGATGACCGGGTTGACCCCGTCACCCGGCAGAACCGAGATGTAATACCGCTTGTTTGGATCGAGATGCACCTGGTCGGGCGTGACCGCAGCTTTCTGGTCGGTGTCGGTCCGACACTGGCCGTTGCCCACATCGCAGGCAACCGGTGTGGAGCCGAGCTGGGTCTGGCCCTGTTCGCATGAGACTGCGCCGACACACCCGGTCGCCACCACGGTCATGTAGGACGTGTGGAAGTTGTAGCCGAAACTCTCCACCGGCAGCGGAGGACACGAAGCCGGACGCAGGCTCGGATCCGTCGAGTTGATCTGGCACTTCGGATCGACCAGGAATGTGCGATCCTCTTCGATTATCCACCGATAGTCCTTGATCTCGGCGTTCGGATTCTTCGCGTCGACAACTTTGACACCCAGGTTGCTGGCCGCTTGGAAGGTCAGGTTGACGGTCGCGGGAGTACTTGCTGTGCCCTGTGAGTTCTTGATGGTATAGGTGAAGGAGTAGCTGCCACCGCCGCTCGCCGTGGCGACAAAAGAACCATCCTTGTTCAGGGTGACGTTCAGTCCGGGGCTCACGCTGGCGACGCTGAGCGGATTGGCAGACAACGGCAGGCCGCTTGGATCGACGTCGTTCTGCAGCACGCCGGGCGAGCCGACCTGCAACCGCGTGGCGATGTTACTCGAATAGGCATCACCGTTGGCGTGGGGCGCTGCGCCGAGGCATGAGCCGGTGCACTGCGCGAGAGTTACAGTAGCGCTCTTGCCGGCACAGGTCGGCGGAGCGCCCGGTACTACCGGGACATTGGCGCAATACGTGAATGAGTCCGAGGTGGTTCCGGAGTTTGGCGTGTAGCTGAAAGTGCCATCCGCGTTGATGGTCACCGCGCCACCTGACGGCGGGGCGAGCAGCGCCACGCCGTAGACCCCGATGTCGTTCGCGATCAGTCCCTTGGCCGGATCGGAAACAGTGAGTACGTTGCCGGCGACGAGGAAATAGTTGTCAGGATTGGCCGCAACCGTTACCGCCGCACTCGGAGTGCCGGCGCCAGTGGTGGCTCCCGCAACATTCAGGTACGCCAGCATGCCGCCGTCGCGTTGATTGTTCGTCGACAGACTCAACTGGCGGTCGTATACCGCGTAGGTCGCGGGATTGTAGTTGGCGCCCGTCGTGGCAGGTTTGATACCAACATCGTACGTCTTGCCGGCGGCCAGAAAGACATCGCTCTGGAGCTTGGGGACACCGGGCAGAACATTACCGTCTTCGGCATATAGCGTCAGATTGCGGCCGACCACAGCGGGCACGTGCATGCGCAGGCCGGCGTTGACGAGGCGCAGCAGTACCTGGCCCGTGCCGGCCGCAACAGTGCCACCAGCGGTGGCGGGCGTGAGTAGCGGCAGTGACGAGGCGGCCGGATTGCTGCGATCGAACGAAATTCCGTTGATCAGGTAGTAGCGCGGATCGTAATTGACCGCAGGCGGATAGCAGGTATTGAGCACACCAACCGGCGCGGCTGGATCGCCGCACTTGCCGTTCTGGCCGCTCCACACGTTGGTTTCAAGAAAGCCGGCTGTGCTGACTGCGATAGCCACGGCCTGGTTCTGCAGTGGATCGATTTCGCTGAAGAGCAGAGTGGCATCGGCGTCGTAGGTGACGCCGGGAGCGCCAGGGGGGACGCCTGGATAGGCCTGTGCAGGTGTGCTGCCGCTTGCAGGTGTCGTCACGACCAGCACGCCATACAGACCCATCGGACCCTGGATGGACGGATGCGTTCCGGATTCGATCAGGTAGGTGCCGGGCTTCAGGCTGCTCCAGGTGAGCACCGCCGGTGTGCCCACAGTGACTTCGGTCGCGAATGACTGCACACGATTGGGTTGCCCCGGCGGACAGAAGGTGCCGTTACCGGCAGGATCCCCGCCGGGCGCGCAGCTGGACACGATGGCTGGCCCTGAGGCGGGCCACGTGACACCCTTCGCCTCATGAGGTGGGCTCACGGTGGTCACGGGCGTGTTGCCTAGACCGCCGCCGAGCTGACCGACGATCACGAGTGATGTCGGTACCGAGTTGCTGGCTGGGCTGCCGCCTGTCGGAAAGGTCAGGTTGTTGGTGAGGTTGATTTGCAGCGTGGTTCCCGCAGGGTCGTAGGGCACCCGTATGAGAACTGGCGACCAGTTGGTGCCGGCGCCGGAATTCAAGGCGGAGCAGCTGGCGCCGCCGGTGGGCGCAGCGGCGCCGCTGCCGCAAGTGTATCCCCACATCGGGATCTGCTGTCCATCGGACAGTACTGCACTGGCAGGGGCTGCGGTCAGCGAGACCGTCGAGGTGCTTTGCGCAACGGCCGCCGCACTGCCTAGCAGGAGTGCCGTGGCGAGGCCGGAGTTGCGAAGCAGGCCTGCGAAATGACTGGCTCTCATTATAATTCTCCTGGTCCTGGCCTATTTCGCTTCGTCGATCAGGAATGCACGCGGGTCGACGAGCATCATCATCATCATGCCGCCGGGAAAAATGTTGTTGGTCGTGATCTCACGCTCATTGTGCGAGTGCCACATGAAGGCGAACCCCGCCTCATCGGTGGGACTGTTACCTACCGTCCCCGAAGGCGGAATCGGCGTTGAGCCGACGGCGCGGCTCGTAGCTTCACCACCCAGGTAGGGACTGCCTCCGTACCAGGCGCCATTCGCCACAATGTTGGGATCGGGAAGTGTCACCGGACCGCCGCTGCCCACACTGCCGAAGGGCTTGCTCTCCAGTGGCTTGTTGTGATCTGCGCACCACTCGTAGTAGTTCTGCGCGGCGGGATTGCTGGTGTAGTAGCCATTGGCGTCCGGTACGCAAACGCTCGAGTCACCCGCATAGCCGTGGCCAAACACGTCCCAGTTCAATCCTTTGCCGGTCCAGTAGAAGAGGCCGTCCATTGCCTGGCCGGGAGTGCTGGTGGTCGTGAACAGAAGCGGTCCGGCGAGGCGCGGCTCTGGTTCGCCGTTGATGGCGGCAGGTGCGAGCAGCAGATTGCCGTCACGGGCGAGCAGGCGGACATGATTGCCGTGCTCATGCAGAGGATGTTGCCAGCGGCCCTGCCCGATGACCCGCAGGAGGACCATCTCCCCCGGGTGCATGTGCGGGTTACCGTTGTAGGGCTGGTGCGGGTACTGGGTGACGTAGCTCGGATCCATGTCGTCCGGCATGGAACGCCCGTTGACCAGGTAGTAGGCAGGGCGATACTGCTCGGTCATCACCGAGCTCATGTTGTTGGGACAGTTCTTTCCGCCGTTGCTCTCCGGCGTGCAATCCGCGATCTCTTCGGCTGCGCGGTGGATCTTCGGATCGATCTCGGAGAGCTGAAAGAGGTACTCGCGGT
>Ga0105247_10000279_pt1 | contig 46962 bp, 41 predicted proteins | sample KBSS24metaG_FD_81519 | JGI IMG/M metagenome (GOLD analysis project Ga0105247, IMG submission 81519) | Switchgrass rhizosphere microbial communities from Kellogg Biological Station, Michigan, USA - KBS S2-4 metaG | ecosystem: Host-associated > Plants > Roots > Rhizosphere > Soil | place... | reverse complement strand
GGCCAGCCCCATGCGATCGCTGCGGGACCGCCGTTGTTCCAGCCGAGGCCGAACGAGGTGAAGCAGCCCGCCAGGATCGAGATGATCGAGAACGAGATCGCGAAGTTGGAGAAGCCCGACCAGGATCGCTGCAACTCCTGCACGTATCCGAGCTTGGCGAGGTGCCGCTCGTCGTCAGTCAAATGCTCATGGCCCTCTGGCACGGCGGTTCTCCTTCGGGGATCGGACAGCGCAGGTTCCCTAGGCACAATAGGCCTCTATTGGTCTGGTGTCCTACCTTTGGGGATGACGACAGCGTAAAACTTTCCCGCTGGGTGCCCAGCGGGCCGACTAGCTGGCCTTTCAAGTGTTTCCGAACTGTCTCCGTTCCGATATTGACGTGCGTTTTCCGCCTCATTATTGTCCAAGTTGTCTGACAACTTGCGCCAAATAGCCAAGGAGGGCGCCATGGCGGATAACAGGCGGACAGTCGGATCGGTCACCTATCGGGACGCGGAACACGGCTATTTCGAACGGCGCAAGCTGCGCCGTCACGCCGCCTTCTGGTCGCTTTGGGCGCTCGGTGTCGGCGCGGTCATCTCGGGAGATTTCTACGGCTGGAACCTCGGCCTCGACGCAGGCGGCTTCGGCGGCCTGCTGATCGCGGGCATCGTCATCACGGTCATGTATTACGGCCTGTGCTACAGCATCGCCGAGATGTCGCCTGCACTGCCGCACACCGGCGGTGCCTACTCCTTCTCACGGTCGGCGATGGGCCCGTGGGGCGGATTCATCACCGGGCTTGCCGAGAACATGGAATACGTCATCACACCGGCGGTTGTCGTCGGCGCGATGGGGTTCCTCTCGCACGACATCGTTTTCGACCTGACTGGGGCCGACGGTTGGTGGAACAGCCCTGTTCTCTGGTGGGCGATCTACTACATCGTCTTCGTGGGGATCAACATCCTCGGCATCGAGATCACCATGCGGTTCACTGTGGTGATCACGGCGGCGGCGCTCGGCATCCTCGGGTTCTTCTTCCTTGCCGTGCTGTTCACGGGGTCATTCGACGCCAACTTGTTGACCAACATCCCACCGGAGGGCAGCGGCAGCAGCTTCCTCCCCAAGGGCATCGCCGGGATCTTCCCCGCACTGCCCTTCGCGATCTGGTTCTACCTGGCGATCGAGGAATTGCCGCTCGCAGCCGAGGAGTCGCATGATCCGAAGCGGGACATCCCTCGCGCGACGATCTGGGGTCTCAACACGCTGGTCCTGTTCGCCGTTCTCACCCTGTTCCTGAACACCGGCGTCGGCGGCGGAGCCGCGGCCATCGGTACCTCGGCGACCCCGTTGTTCGACGGCTTCAAGGCGGTGTTCGGGGAAGGCACGGCGGCATCTCTGCTCGCGCTGGTGGGCTTGATAGGCCTGATCGCGAGTTTCTTCACGATCATCTACGCGTACGGCCGCAACACGTATTCGCTTTCGCGCGCAGGGTATTTCCCGCAGAGTCTGTCGATCACGCACCCGACCAGGAACACGCCTTATGTCGCGCTGATCGCCGGCGCAGTCGTCGGGTACGTCCTCGCGCTGCTCATCTACTTCCTCGGGCAGAGCCAGAACGCACTGGCGGGCAAGATCGTCGGGGCGCTGCTGTACATGGCGGTGTTCGGTGCCGTGATCTCGTATTTCATGCAGTGCACGGCGTTCATCATGCTGCGGCGCAAGCTGCCGAACATCGAACGGCCGTACCGCAGTCCGGTGGGTGTCTGGGGTGCAGCGATCGCGGGTGCCATCGCACTTGTCGCGCTGGTCTCCCTGTTCCTCAACGAGGACTACCGGCCCGGTGTCTACGGAACGCTCATCTACTTCGTGGCCGGGTTGATCTACTTCGCGATCGCGGGCCGGAAAAAGCTGGTGCTGTCGCCGGAAGAGGAGTTCGCACTGTCGCAGGGGCAGTACGGCGTGAACTTGGAAAAGGAGGGCTACGGCGCGATGTCCGCGACCGAGATCACGGCCGAGGACACCCCGACTCGCTCGCCGTGAGCTGAGGGAAAGCCGTGTCTCTGGTCCTGGGGGTCGACGTCGGCTCGCAGAGCATCAAGGTCGTCCTCGTCGACCAGGGTGGCGACGTCGTGGCCACCGGTTCGGCCGCCCTGAGCATGACGCACCAGCACGACGGGTGGGCCGAACAGGATCCGCAAACCTATTGCACCGCACTGCGTGACGCTATCCGCGCGGCGACCGCCGACATCGAACCGACGCGGATCGTGGCGATGGGTCTAGGCAGTCAGGTCGACGGTGTCGTCGCGTGCGATGCCGACGGCAAGGCGCTGCGCCCGGCCATCATCTGGCTGGACAAACGCGCCACTGAACAGTGCGACCGTCTGGTCGCCGCGGCAGGGGAGGACACGCTGGCCGAGAGAACGGGTCTGGTGGCCGACGCTTCGCACAGCGCGCCGAAGATGATGTGGATCCGCGATCACGAACCCCCGGTCTGGCAGCGCACGGCGACGCTCGCGCCGGTCGGCTCGTATCTGCTGCACCACCTGACCGGCTCGCACGCCCAGGACGCCGCGAACGCGTCGTCCACGATGGTGTACGACGTCACCCGCGGTGATTTCGACGAATCCCTTTGCACTGCAGCGCAACTGGATCCGTCGATGTTCGCTCCGGTGCGCCCGTCGACCGAGGTGGTCGGCACCCTGTTGCCGCACGTGGCCTCGGAGTTCGGTCTACCGGCAAACTGTGCGGTCGTCGTCGGCACGGGTGACGAACACGCCGCGTCGGTGGGCGCGGGCGCCATCGAGGCGGGCGTCGTCGTCGACGTCACCGGCACGGCCGAACCGGTGACGACGGTGGCCGCGGCACCCGTGCGCGATCCGCTCGGTCTCGTCGAGACGCATGGCCACGCGGTACCCGGCGCATGGCTGATCGAGAATCCCGGATTCGTCAGCGGTGGAAGCACACTCTGGCTCGCCGGGCTGCTCGGTATGACGCAGGCCGAGGTGTTCCCGTTGGCGTTGAACGCCCCACCGGGCAGCGAAGGCGTGCTGTTCCTGCCCGCGCTGTCGGGGGCAACGGCGCCGCGCTGGAACGACCGGATGCGTGGTGGGCTGCTCGGTCTCGCGATGAACCACACGCCGGCACACGTCGCGCGGGCGGTGCTCGAAGGCTGCGCATTTGCGTTGCGCGACATCGTCGATCGACTGGACGCACTCGGTCTCGGTCGAGGCGAAGTGCGCATCGTCGGCGGTGGTGCGCGTGACAACCTGTGGGCGACAATCAAGGCGAGCGTGCTCGGCAGGCCGGTGCGCCGCGTGCTGACGCAAGAGGCCACCGCTGTCGGTGCCGCCATGGTCGCCGGGGTTGGCGCCAGGGTCTTCGCGGACTTCACCGAGGCATCGGTTGCCGTCCGGCTGGCGCCGGCTACGATCGATCCGGACCCCGAGGCGACCAAGACCTATGCGGACGCCCACCGCCGCTATCTTGCCGCATTCGACGGCGTCGAATCCGCGCTGGCGGCGTCGCCCGTCTTGTCGGCTCGGCCGACGTCGCCTGTATTGTCGGCTCGCCCGACGTCAAACTCGGCGAGGTCGACGTGATCACCGTTCCCGACCCCTCAGCGCTCCTCGCGAGTTTGCGCGCAGACGGTCAAGCCGGGCTGCCCAACGTCGACGTCCGCATCGGGGCGTCGGTATTGAAAGGTGCGATTGCCGACAGTGTCGAACGATTCGTCGGGCGAGAGCCGATCATCCTCAGCGACGGCGGACCGTACCGCACGGCGGCGGGCGCGGTCGTAGATCATCTCACCGGGCATCTCGGCTGCCGCGTGATCCAGCTCGGCACGGGGACGGTGCGTGCCGACGAGGAAACCGTCGAGCAATCGGTGGCCGAGGTCGGGGAGCACCGGCTGCTGGTTTCCGTCGGATCCGGAACCCTTACCGACATCGCGAAGATCACCGCGCTGCGCACCGGCAGCCAACACGTCGCGGTCCAAACCGCCTGCAGCATCAACGGCTTCATCGCCGACCGCAGCGTGCTCGTCATTGCCGGCGCGAAACGCACCGTCCAGTCGAGGTGGCCCGACGTCCTGGTTGCCGACACCGACATCCTGGCTGCCGCGCCGTCGCGGTTGAACCTCGCTGGAGTGGGCGATCTTTCGACAGTGCCGAACGCGGTGGCCGAGTGGCGGCTCGCCGCCCGGCTCGGTCATGGACCGGCGTACAACGCTGCCGTCGTCGAGGACGTCCTTGCCGCAAATCACGTCCTGCCCGCACTCGCTCGCGCCGCGCGTGAGGCGGAGCCCACAGGCATCGCCGATCTGGCCCGGCTACTGGCGGCCAGCGGACTGTCGATGGGAATCGTCGGCTCGACAGCGCCGGCATCGGGCACCGAGCACGCGGTCTCGCATCTGATGGAGATGGCGCGTACTCGTCAGGGCAGACCGGCCGCGGCACACGGCATGCAGGTCACGGTCGCGACGCGGCTGGCCGTGCGGGTCTGGCAACTCGTCGACGCCACGATCCGCTCGGCGGACGCGAAAGTACGGATACCCGAGGAAGCGGCGAGTCGCGACGCCGTGGCACGCGCGTTCGCGGAGTTCGACCCGCAGACCGCAGACGAATGCTGGACCGCATACCGCGCGAAGCGAAACTGGTTGCTCGCACACCAATCCGAAGTCGAGGCAGTGGTTTCCGACTGGGACGCGTTCGCGAAGTCGCTGGCGCTCGCCTCGCCGGAACAGTTCGACGAGATCAGCGACGCCAGCGGTCTACCGACCCTTGCGCAGGACCTAGGCGTCGGCTACGACGACAACCTGCTGTTCTGGGCGCTGCGCAATTCCCATCTACTGCGGGACCGGATCTCGATCGTCGACCTCGCCGACCTCCTCGGCGTGTGGTCTGACGAAAGGGCGTGGTCGATCGTCGCCGACGCCGCGAACGCCGCGATGAAGGGATAGGAGCACTGCCATGTCTGAATTCGTGTTCATGCTCACCCACGGCGACCGAACGGTCGAAGACGCCGCCGAGGTCGTTCCGGAACTGGCCGAAACCGGGCTGCGCTACATCGGCTTCAAGGACGTCGGCGCGGACGCGTCGAGACAGCGGGAGCTGACGTCGCTGGCCCACGACGCGGGCTTCGAGGTGATGTTGGAGGTGGTCTCGACAAGCAAGGAGGAGGAGCTGTCGTCGCTGCGCTCTGCGGTGATGGCGGGGGTCGACTGGGTGCTCGGCGGAACGCACGCCTCCGACGGTGCTGGCATTCTGCCGGATGCGGTGCGCTACTGCCCGTTCCCGGGCAGGGTGATCGACCATCCGAGTGTTCTGCTCGGCACGATCGACGAAATCGCGGGCGATGCCGAACGGCTCACCGCCCTGGATCACGTAAGCGGCCTCGACTTGCTGGCATACCGCCATCCGACGGCTGATCACGAGGCGCTGATTCGTGAGGTGGTGCGGCGGTCGAGTGGCCCGGTGATCGTCGCGGGTTCGATCGCCAGCATCGACCGGGTGCTTGCGGTCTGCGAGGCCGGTGCTTGGGGATACACCATTGGCAGCGCCATCTTCGACGGTCTGCTGCCCGGCGCGCCTTCCGTTGCAGACCAGGTCCGCTGCGTCCTCGAGGCGACGGCCGCCCATGCATCCCGCGAAAGCCGGACGTAGGCTCGGCAGGGTGTCCGGCCGAACTCTGCTCGCCGACCGGCTGCGTGACGAATTGCTGGAAGAGATAACCAGTTCACAGTTGCAGCCCGGGACCAAGTTGCCGAGCGAGGGCCAACTCGCCAAGCGGTTCAACGTATCTCGTGCCACGGTTCGGGAAGCGGTGCGTGGGCTGGTGGAATCCGGATACGTCACACGCCGTCGCGGTTCGGGCAGCTATGTCACCGAGCGTCGGCGCATGCCGCACGGGCTCGACTCGACCCTGAGCTACCTCGCGATGATCGAGAGTGCTGGCGCCCGTGCCGGGATGCGCATCCTGGAGGCGGCGTTCGAGCCGTGCTGCCAGGAGGACGGTCCGCTTCAACTCGATTCGGGAGACATCGTTCTCGCGGTCGAACGGGTGCGGACGGCCGACGATCGGCCGGTGATCTACTCGCTCGACCGCATTCCCGCGCGACTGCTCCGCGCCGACTTCGATCTGCAGAACATGGATCCATCGCTGTTCGCGCTACTGAGTTCGTCGGGGCATGCGGCCGACCACGCGACCGCAACGCTGCGCGCGGTCGCCAGCACCAGCCAGACCGCAAAGGTGCTCGGCGTCCGGCGCGGGAAGCCGCTCCTCTATATCGAGGAGGTCGACTTCGGTGGCGACGGCACTCCGGTCATGCTGTCGCGGGAGTGGCACGTCTCCGAAGCGTTCGATGTTCGGATCAACCGGAAGGCAAGCGTTCGCGGCAGGCATGCGTTCCCGGCGTCGAAGGCCTAGTCCGGATCAGAGAATTGAGTTCTATTGGTCTGATGCCCTACCTTTAGGGTGGAAAATCAGTAAATGTGCAAGGTCACGCAGGCGTGAGGCGGTTTCCAATGGTTGACTTCTCGTCATGACTGGCATGCTGTCGCAATCCGAGCTGGAGTCGTTGGTGGCCGCAGGCGACATCGACACCGTGATAGTCGCGTTCTGCGACATGCAGGGCAGACTGACCGGCAAGCGGGTGTCGGCGCGGCTGTTCGTCGACGACGTCGCTGAACACGGCGCCGAGTGCTGCAACTACCTGCTTGCTGTCGATGTCGACATGAACACCGTCGACGGTTATGCCATATCGAGCTGGGAGACGGGCTACGGCGACATGGTGATGACGCCCGACTTCGCCACGCTGCGACTGATCCCATGGCTCCCTGGCACCGCTCTGGTGATGGCCGATCTGTGGTGGACCGACGGCAGGCCGGTGACGCAGGCGCCGCGCAGCATCCTGAACCGCCAGATCGAGCGGCTGTCCGAGCGTGGCCTGGTGCCCTACGTCGGCACCGAGCTGGAATTCATGGTGTTCGACGACGGGTTCCGGGAGGCCTGGGCGAAGGGCTACCGCGGGCTGACACCCGCTACCGACTACAACGTCGACTACGCGATGCTGGCGTCGACTCGGATGGAGCCGCTGCTGCGCGACATCCGGCTCGGCATGGAAGGCGCGGGCATGTACTGCGAGGGCGTCAAGGGTGAGTGCAACTACGGCCAGCAGGAGATCGCCTTCCGCTACGACCACGCCCGCCTGACGTGTGACAACCACACCATCTACAAGAACGGCGCCAAAGAGATCGCCGACAAGCACGGCAAGAGCCTGACGTTCATGGCGAAATTCGACGAGCGCGAAGGCAACAGCTGCCATATCCACATCTCGCTACGCGGCGACGACGGCGCCGCGGTGTTCGCGGACGCCGACGACGAACTCGGCATGTCGCCCATGTTCCGCAGCTTCATCGCGGGTCAGCTGGCGACGCTGCGGGAGCTGACGCTGTTCTACGCGCCGAACATCAACTCCTACAAGCGTTTTGTCGAAGGCAGCTTCGCGCCGACAGCGGTCGCGTGGGGGATGGACAACCGCACCTGCGCGCTGCGTGTGGTCGGGCACGGCCACGGCATGCGGATGGAGTGCCGCGCACCCGGCGGTGACGTCAACCAGTACCTCGCCGTCTCGGCTTTGATAGCGGGCGGGCTGTACGGCATCGAACGAGAGCTCGAGCTGCCGGAAGCGTTGGAGGGCAACGCCTACACCAGCGGGGCGGAGACCCTGCCGACGACCCTGACCGAGGCGGCGGCGTTGTTCGGCAAGTCCGAAGTGGCACGCGAGGCGTTCGGCGACGACGTCGTCGAGCACTACCTGAACAACGCTCGCGTCGAACTCAATACGTTCAATTCCGCGGTGACCGATTGGGAAAGGGTGCGTTGCTTTGAACGGCTTTGACGCGAGAAGCGTAGGCGGATCGCGTACAACCCAGCCGGTACTCGGTTTGACGACCTACCTGCAACAGGCGCAGACCGGGGTGTGGGACGTGCGGGCCAGCTTTCTGCCCGCCATCTACATCGAGGGGGTCAACCTGGCGGGCGGAATCGCCGCGTTGCTTCCGCCCCAGCCCGTCGATGCCGAGATCGCGTCGCGAATTCTGGACGGGCTGGACGGCCTTATCATCACCGGCGGGCGCGACGTCGGTCCCGAAGGCTATGGGCAGCAACCGCATCCGGCCACCGACGAGGCGGTGGCCGACAACCGACAACGCGATGCGTTGGAATTCGCGTTGGTCGACGGCGCCATCAGGCGCGGCATGCCGCTGCTGGGCATCTGTCGCGGGGCGCAGGTGATCAATGTCGCGCTGGGCGGCACACTGCATCAGCATCTGCCAGATGTGATCGGCCACACCCGCCACCAGCAGGGCAACGCGGTGTTCTCGACGTCGGCGGTCCGGACCGTGCCGGGCACCAAGCTGGCCTCGCTGATCGGCGAGTCCTCAGATGCCCAGTGCTATCACCATCAGGCCATCGACCGGCTTGGCGACGGACTCATCGTCAGCGCGCAGGATTCCGACGGCGTCATCGAGGCCGTCGAGATCCCAGGTGACAGTTTCGTTCTGGCAGTGCAGTGGCATCCCGAGGAGCGACTGGATGACCTGCGGTTGTTCGCCGCGGTGGTTGAGGCCGCCACGGCTTATGCGACGGGAAAGGTGGCCCCTTGGGGCAGGAGCGAAGCGACGCGGGGGACGGTAAAAGCGTGACTTCATCAGAAATCATCAACCCGGCGACTGAAGAGCTGCTGCGCACGGTCGAGCAGACCGACGAGGCGGGGGTCGACGACGCGATCGCACGCGCGAAGGAGGCACAACGGGACTGGGCACGACTGGCGCCCGCCGAGCGGGCGGCGGCGTTGCGCGCCTTCGCCGCGACCGTCGACGCGCATGTGCACGAGCTGGCAGAGCTGGAGGTCGCCAACTCCGGGCATCCGGTCAGCAACGCGGAGTGGGAGGCCGGCCACGTCCGGGATGTGCTGCAGTACTACTCGGCGACCCCGGAGCGATTGTCCGGCAAGCAGATTCCAGTGGCGGGCGGCCTGGATGTCACGTTCAACGAGCCGCTCGGAGTCGTCGGCGTGATCACCCCGTGGAACTTCCCGATGACGATCGCATCGTGGGGGTTCGCACCTGCGTTGGCGGCAGGCAACGCGGTGCTGGTCAAACCGGCGGAGTGGACGCCGCTGACCACTGTCCGACTCGGCGAGCTCGCTGTCGACGCGGGCCTGCCTGCAGATCTGTTTCAGGTTTTGCCCGGCAAGGGGTCGGTGGTGGGGGAGCGCTTCGTCACCCACCCCGATGTCCGCAAACTTGTGTTCACCGGATCCACTGAGGTCGGTACGCGGGTGATGGCGGGCGCCGCCGCACAGGTCAAGCGGGTCACCCTGGAACTCGGCGGCAAGAGCGCCAATATCGTATTCGACGACTGTGACCTGGAGAAGGCGGCAGCGACCGCGCCGTACGGCGTGTTCGACAACGCCGGCCAGGACTGCTGCGCGCGCAGCCGAATCCTGGTGCAGCGCAGCGTCTACGACCGGTTCATGGAGCTTCTCGAGCCGGCTGTCAAGGGTGTCGTGGTCGGCGATCCGAGATCCATGGACACCGAGATGGGTCCGCTGGTCTCGAAGTCGCACTGGGACACGGTGGCGTCCTACGTGCCCGACGACGCGCCGGTCGCGTTCCGTGGCGACGCCCCGTCCGGGCCCGGCTACTGGTTCCCGCCGACCGTGCTGACGCCGTCGCGCACCGACCGCACCGTCACCGAGGAGATCTTCGGCCCGGTGGTGACGGTGCTGCCGTTCGACGACGAGGCCGACGCCATCGCGCTGGCCAACGACACGCCCTACGGGCTGTCCGGATCCATCTGGACCGACAACCTGTCCCGCGCGCTGCGGGTGTCGCGCGCCGTGGAATCGGGCAATCTGTCGGTCAATTCGCACTCGTCGGTGCGTTACAACACGCCGTTCGGCGGGTTCAAGCAGTCGGGACTGGGCCGTGAACTGGGCCCCGACGCGCCGCTGTCCTTTACCGAAACCAAGAACGTCTTCTACGCGATCGGAGAAGCCTGATGGATTTGACCCAACGACTCGCCGGCAGGGTCGCGGTGATCACCGGCGGCGCCGGGGGCATCGGTCTGGCCACAGCGCAGCGAATGCACGCCGAGGGTGCGACGATCGTGATCGGCGACATCGACCCGACGGCGGGCAAGGCCGCGGCCGACGAACTGGACGGGTTGTTCGTGCCCGTTGACGTCTCGGACGAGGCGGCCGTCAACAACCTGTTCGACACCGCCGCCGACACATACGGCGCGGTCGACATCGCGTTCAACAACGCCGGCATCTCGCCGCCCGACGACGATGTCATCGAGACCACCGAGCTGCCCGCGTGGCAGAAGGTACAGGACATCAACCTCAAGTCGGTGTATTTGTCCTGCCGGGCGGCGCTGCGTCACATGGTGCCTGCGAAGAAGGGTTCGATCATCAACACCGCCTCGTTCGTCGCGGTGATGGGCTCGGCGACCTCGCAGATCTCCTACACCGCCTCGAAGGGCGGCGTGTTGGCAATGTCTCGGGAACTCGGGGTTCAGTACGCGCGCAGCGGAATTCGCGTCAACGCGCTGTGCCCGGGCCCGGTCAACACGCCGCTGTTGCAGGAGCTGTTCGCCAAGGATCCTGAGCGTGCCGCGCGGCGGTTGGTGCACGTGCCGATGGGCCGGTTCGCCGAGCCGGAGGAACTGGCCGCCGCGGTGGCGTTCCTGGCCAGCGACGACTCGTCGTTCATCACCGGCGCGACCTTCCTGGTCGACGGTGGCATCAGCGGCCACTACGTCACTCCGCTGTAAGACCATGACGGCAGACCCGGACGTTCCGCTCGCGAGTGAGGCATTGCTGCGCCCGGTGCGGCCCGGGAACCCGTTCGAGGACACCGTCGAAAGGCTGCTGCAGACCATCCGGCTGGGCGTGCTGGCGCCGGGCGAATCCCTTCCGCCCGAACGCGAACTCGCGGCCCGGCTCGGCGTCAGCCGCGACACCGTCCGGGAGGCCATCAAGTCGCTGGCCGACGCCGGATACCTGGTCGCGCGGCGCGGCCGTTACGGCGGCACGTTCTTGGCCGACGAGCTGCCGAGACACACCGGCGACAGTTCCGATGTGAACCGTGCGGAGATCGATGACGCGCTGCGCCTTCGCGAGATCCTCGAGGTCGGGGCGGCCCGAATGGCGGCCAGCCGCACTTTGACCGCAGCCGAGCGCGAAGTGCTGTGGTCTAGGCTGGCCGACGTTCGCGGCGCGCCACCCGACGACTACCGGCGGCTGGACTCGCGCCTGCATCTGGCGATCGCAGAGGCAGCAGGCTCGCCGTCGCTGGTGCCTCTGGTCGCCGAGAACCGGATGCGGCTGAACGCGTTACTTGACCAGATTCCGTTGCTGGCGCGCAATATCGCGCACTCCGACGAACAACACGAGGCGATCGTCGTGGCGATCCTCGCTGCAGACAGTGAGGGCGCTGCGGAAGCCATGCGGGCGCACGTCGCGGGGTCCGCTGCTCTGTTGCACGGCTTCCTGGACTGAGGTGGCGAAGGGCCTTGCATGTGTATTGTCCGGTTGACGCCGGTCGATGAGCGACTGCTGCAACGGTTGTTGTCTGTGGCGGTAGCGGAGGCACAGCCGGACGAGGTGATGCCACCGGTCGAGGCGCCGCCAGGCTGGTCGGAGCCGCGCATGGACGCGTTCTGCGCCTTCTACCGTTCTCATCAGGCAGGGCTCGACGGGCCGACGCGCACCCGCATGTACGCCGTCCTCTCCAATGGCGACGTCGTCGGAATGATCCGGATGGCCCGTCGCGACAAGGACACCTTGGAGACGGGTATGTGGCTGGGCAAGTCAGCGCGCGGCCAGGGGATCGGTGTGGCCGCCCTTCGGTTGCTTCTCGACGAGGCAGCGCCCACCGGGGCGCGAGCCATCGTGGCCGAAACGACAAGCTCAAACGTCGCAGCGATCGGTGTGCTGCGCCGGTGTGGCGCCACGTTTACCGTCAACGATCCCGATGTTCACGCCGAGATACGTATGTTCCTGGACTGAGGCGGCGCTCAGTATTTCTGTTGGGCCGGTTTGTGTTTCAGGGCGTATCGATAGAACTCAACGTTCTTGAGCTGACCGGCCGCCGCTTCGTCGATCACGGCCGTGACGTGCGGATGGAGCTGGAGGACAGATGCGGGGCAGCTTGCGGTGAGCGGACCTTCGACGGCCGCCGCGACGGCCTCCGCCTTGTGGCCGCCTGTCGCGATGAGCACGAGATGTCTTGCTTCGCAGATGGTTCCCAGGCCCTGGGTGATGACGTGAACTTTTTTGGCCGAAAGTCTCGGACCTCGATCCGGAGTTAGGCCATCCCGCTTATCGCCGGCACCCCGGCGTTCAGAGTGGTCGTGCTTGGCCTCGATGTATTGCTTGGTGATCGACAGTGGTGCGCCTTGGCAGGAGAGGGGGAGGTAGGACGGCGACCAGAGGTGTCCGCGCATGCGGGCGTGGTCACAGACACCGGTGTGGTCGCGCCGCACCGGGTAGGAGGTGCGGCCGTTGAGCCGCGGCACCAAACCGGAGATCGTCTGGGTTGGCGTGGAGGCGATCAGCAGGTGCATGTGGTGAGCTTGCCCGTTGAACTCGACTAGGTCGGCGTCGAGTTCGGCGCACCCGGCGCGGATGATGGGCTCGGTGAAGGTGAGCATCGCGTCGGTGAACACCGGTCGCCGGTACTTGTTCATGACCGGCAGATGCGCGTGTAGCAACGAAACGCTGTGCCGGTCGCCGATAGGTCGGGGTTGTCACAGGTCGGCCGTACCGTCGGGGTATGCAGATGCGTTATCGGTACCGCATCGAACCTACACCGTCGCAGCAGCGCATGCTGGCGCGGGTGTTCGGGTGCGCCCGGGTGGTGTTCAACGATGCACTGCGGGTCCGCGACGAGGCGTACCGGTCGGGAATCAAGCTGTCGGACTCAGACATTCAGCGCCGGGTCATCACGCAGGCGAAGACCACCGAGCAACGCGGGTGGCTGGCCGAGGTGCCCAGTGTGGCGTTGGTGCAGTCGGTGAACGACTCGCGGCGGGCATGGCGCAACTTCTTCGACTCAGCGACCGGGAAACGCAAGGGAGGCAGGGTGGGTCGGCCACGGATGAAGTCACGCAAGGATCATCGGCAGTCGTTTCGGCTCACCCGCAACGGATTCCGGGTCCGGCCCGGTGGCCGGTTGTTTGTGGCGAAGGCGGGCGAGGTCAAGGTGCGCTGGTCACGGGAGCTGCCCAGCGAACCGTCGTCGGTCACGATCATCCGGGAACCCGACGGGCACTACTACGCGAGCTTCGTGGTCGACGTCGCCGCGACGCCACTACCGGTGGTGCAGCGCGAGGCCGGGGTGGATGTGGGCCTGGCTCGGTTGGCGACGATCGCCACCACCGACGACCTACGTCTCGACGTGGTGAACCCGAAGCACTTGGGTCGCAAGCAGCGAAAGCTGCGACGGTTGGAGCGCGAGAAGTCGCGGCGACAGCAGGGATCGAACAACAGAGACAAGACCAGGCGCAAAGTGGCGATCGCTCACGCGCAGGTGGCGCGGGCGCGGCGCGACTATCACCATAAGCAGGCGTTGGCGTTGGTTCGCGAGACTCAAGTGATCCACGTCGAGGACCTCAACATTGTGGGGATGGTCAAAAACCGCCGGCTCGCCCGAGCAATCTCAGACGCTGGGTGGGGTCAGTTTGTGCGGATCATCGGCGAGAAGGCCGACCGCTACGGGCGCACCCTACACACAGTGTCGCGGTGGCTGGCGTCGAGCAAGACCTGCTCGGCATGTGGGAACCGGCTCGACGCGCTCCCGCTGCAAGTGCGTCAGTGGTCATGCCCGACATGCTCGGTCACCCACGACAGAGACCACAACGCCGCCAAAGTCATTCTCGCCGCCGGGCGGGCGGAGAGACTAAACGCTTGTGGAGACCACGTAAGACCGCAACCCGTTGCGGCGGTGGACGATGAAACAAGAAGCAACCCAACAGCGGCGTAGCCGCCGGGACTCCCCGGACTTCCAATCCGAGGAGCACGTCAAATGCGCATAGGACTGTGGGTGGTGGGTGGCCTGGTGGCAACCCGACATACTCGTCGAGAAGGAACGCCTGGACGTCGGCGAAGGTGAGTCCGCCTTTACGATGCCTGCGAATCAGCTCCCGGTACACCGAGAGAGGCGACGAGCCCGTCGCGAGTCCCAGCGTCGTCGCACCGCAGGCGACCGCATCCGCGATGATGTCGGCCGCTGTGACACCGCATTGTTGTTCGTGCTGCCTGATCACGACTTCCATCGACTAGGCCTCGCTCGCGGTTTTGCGCACCCGGCGCTCGAACACCAGGTCCCATGCGGTGTCCATCGCCGTCGCAATTGCGCCGACAAGGACTGCGTCCTCGCCGAGATGGCCTCCCACGATGTCCGGTACGACCGGAATCGTCTCGGCCAACTCGCGGCGCATCGGCTCGGCCAGCAGGTCGGCGTTGCGGCCGACCCCGCCCCCCAGCACGATCAAGCCGGGGTCGAGCACGGCGGTGACGATCGAAACCACATGTGCGAGTTTGGAAGCTTCCTCGGCGACAACGCGCAACGCCACCTCGTCGCCTTCGCGAGCCAAGTCGAAAACCGCCTTGGCCGACTGCACCCGCGTCAATCCGAGTTCGTTGGCCGCCGATACCACCGCCTGGGCCGCTGCCGCCGTCTCGACGGGTCCCGGGCGATGTTGCCTGACCCCCGCGGGGACCCGGTCGAAGGGCAGGTCCGCGATTTCTCCTGCCGCACCGTGCGCGCCGCGGAAAAGTCTTCCGTTGAGCAGCAGGCCCATTCCGATGCCGGTGCCGACGGTCAGACATGCGACGACGTCGACGCCCTGCGCCGCTCCGCGCGCGTGCTCGCCGACCACGCTGAGATTCGCATCGTTTTCGACCACCACCTCTGCACCGCCCGCACCCAGCGCGGCGACCAATTCATGCAGCAAACCCCTGCGTTCCCACCCCGGCAGATTCGGCGCCCTGTACACGGTGCCGGTAGCCGCGTCCGGGATGCCCGGTGTCCCGACAACTGTCACCACTATGTCGTGGGGGCTCAGCCCGGCTTCCGCGATGGCGCGCTCGACGGACTCACATGCGTTGCGCTGCAACATGCTTCCCGAGCGGCTGCGATTCGGCTGATCGACACGCGCGACGACGGTGCCGTCCAGATCCGCGACCGCGACACGAATCACGCGCCGTCCGATGTCGACACCGACGATGTGCCCTGCGTCAGGGGCTGATCGGTAGATGACCGCCGCGCGGCCCGGGCCGGACGCGCTACGGCCGATCGCTCGGACCAGGCCGTGCTGCTCCAGATCCAGCAGTGCCTGCCCAACCGTGGGTTTCGACAGGCCGGTGTCGTTGGCTATCTGCGGACGCGTCGCCTCGCCCTGCCCGCGCAACCGGTTCAACACCAATCGCTGGTTCAATGCGCGCATGCTCGCCGGAGTGCCTGCTTGCGGCGCAGCCTGACCCACCACCGTGTCCATCTCCGTTTCGGTCGCAGGGAGTTTACAAGCCGACTCTTCCAGCCGGCCCGATTTTATGTTAAGAAACTTTCCTAACAAAGTAAGGAGGCGCGATGAGTTCCCCATCAATCAGCTCAACGGAGTCTGGGTCCACGGCGTCCCGGCCGATGCTGGAACGCAAGATCGGCCCCGTGCAGGCCACGGCGATCAACATGACGCAGATGTGCGGCATCGGACCGTTTGTCACGATACCCGTCATGGTCGCCACCTTCGGCGGGCCGGAGGCGATGTTCGGTTGGATCATCGGGGCGATCGTCGCGCTCGCCGACGGCCTCATCTGGGCGGAACTCGGCGCCGCCATGCCCGGCGCGGGCGGCACGTACATCTACCTCCGAGAAGCCTTTCAATACCGCACCGGTCGGCTGATGCCGTTCCTGTTCGTGTGGAGCGCCGTGCTTTTCATTCCGCTGATCATGTCGACCGGCATCATCGGGCTGGTCCAATACCTCGGCTACCTGATCCCGGGCGTGACGGACGATTCCGGGAACACGGCACTCGGCAAGATCATCGGGGTCGGCATCACGCTGCTGATCATGGTGGCGCTGTTCCGCAAGATCGGCCAGATCGGCAAGCTCACGAGCGTGCTGTTCGTCATCATGTTGATCGCGGTGCTCAGCACGATCGTTGCGGCCTTCACCCACTTCAGTGGTGCACAAGCATTCGCCTTCACGCCCGGTGCGTTCAGCTTCGGCCACGGCACGTTCTGGGCCGGTCTCGGGGCGGGCTTGATCATCGCGATCTACGACTACCTGGGCTACAACACGACTGCGTATCTCGGCGCCGAAATGCGCGACCCGGGCCGGACCATCCCGCGCTCGATCATCTTCTCGATCCTCGGCATCATGAGCCTCTACTTCCTGCTGCAGATCGGTGTGCTCGGCGCGATGCCGCTCGACGAGTTGAAGAACGCCACCTCCGTCGCCTCCACCGTGCTCGAGCGGGCCTGGGGATCGGGCACTGCCCAAGCGATCACCGTGCTGATCGTCGTTGCGGCCATCGGCTCGGTCTTCGCCGGCCTGCTCGGCGGTTCGCGTGTCCCGTATGAGGCCGCACACGACAAGGTGTTCCTGCCCGTGTTCGGCAAATTGCATCCGAAACTGAATCTGCCCACCGCCGGGGTGCTCACCATGGGCGCGATCACGATCATCGGCTCGCTGTTCACGCTGACAACGATTATCAATGCGGCGGTTGCGACGCTGGTCATCATTCAGTCGCTTGCCCAGGTGGCGGCGATCGTCGTGCTGCGTCGCCGCCAGCCGAATCTGCCACGCCCCTACCGCCAGTGGTTGTATCCGGTGCCGACGCTCGTCGCGCTGGTCGGCTGGGTCTACATCTATGTTTCCGCGACCTGGCTTTCGATCGGCCTGTCCCTGTGCTGGATTGCCATCGGCTGCATCGCTTTTCTCATCTACGCGAAGGCCGAGCGCACCTGGCCGTTCGGACCCAAGGAGATCAAGGAGGCGTTCGCCGAGACGCGTCAGTAGTCTCCGGAAACCTCAAAGTCAGAAGGGTGGTGGTCGGCGGCGTAGCGGGCGCCCGTCGGGCAACTGAATCTCGGTCCAGCCGGCCGGGCTCGGCGTGAAACGTCTTGAACAGGTGATGGATTCGGATACGCGTAGAACATTTCAGCATTAGTTGTGGTGAGGGCGGCGCCAACTAATTTCTACAAGGTGCGCCCGAGCTGTCAGGTTCGAGCCCTGGCTCGATGTAATCCTCGACATCCAGGCCCGCCGTGCTCGTTGTCGGCTTCTCATCCGTGGCTTTGTGTTTCGCCTCGCGAGAAGACGAAGGAGACTTAGCTCGGTATGCAGCTGGCTCATCGAGCCAAGATAAGAGTTCGAGAGGATACCGAAACACTGGAACGGAGAAGCCTTGTTGATTCCGGGCCCGTGCGTCGGTGAGCGATGTTCACACGTTGGGCTTGAATCTGTATGTCTCGCCGTGCGCGAGGTAGACGAACTCCGTCCTCGCGGTCGAGGTCTGGGCGGCCTTCTTGAAGTCGTCGAGTCCCGACAGAAATACCGAGAAGTCGTTGTAGTGGATCGGGATGGCGGTGCGAGGTTTGGTGATCTCGACAGCCCTCACTCCTTGCTCGCCGGTCATCGTGACAACCGTGACCAGGAAGGTCGTGCCACCCGTGTGAATCAGACCGAGGTCTATGTCGGGGTAACGGCGCGGAATGTCCTCGAGGCGATCGACGAGCATCGTGTCCCCGGTTATGTAGAGCCGGTAGAGGTGATCGGAGTTCCGGCTGAAGTCGAGCAAGTGCCCGTTAACAGGCATCAGCAGCTCGTTGACTGCGTCGTCCGTGGCGTGCTTGGCCGGCATGGCGGTGATATTCAGCGTCGCGTCGCCTTTTTCCACCAGTAGGGATTCCCAGGTGTCGAGCGGATAGCCCTGCTCGAAGCCGAGAGCGCTGAGCTTGTCCACCGCGTCAGCCGTTGAGACGATGGGCAGTTTCTTGTCGAGCTCTTGCGCGGCGACGTCATCGAAATGATCGCCGTGGTAGTGCGACAACACAACCAGATCGATCGGTGGCAGGTCAGCAATCTGGCAAGCTGGCTCGACCTCGCGTCGGGCCCAGATGCCATGACCTAGATAGACGTGCTCGCCTTTGTGGAGGAAGGCGGGATCGGTCAGAATCGTCAGTCCGCCGAAACGGATCAATGTGGTGGCGTTGCCGATGAAATACACATCGCCTTCGTCGAAATCTGCTGTCCCACTGCTTGGTAGCTCCAAGGAAGTCATGCTGTGCTTTCTTTCGTGGCGATTACTCACCACCGTTACGCCCTTCTCCGGTTCGGGCTCGAGATGTCGCAGTTTCAGTCTGAGCCAGATCGTGCGCACTGGCTAGGCCCACTCGATGACCACCGAGGCCAAGAACGCGGCATTCAAAAGCTGGTCAAGGTTCCCGTCTGACTGACCCTTCGCCCGTTTTGGATTCGGCAGTACGGCTTGTTGGTCAACGGATGCGTCGGCCCGTACGGGTAGGGCACGGTGGGGGTTGGTCACAGCCGGGCCAGCGGCAGCGCATCAGCGCGGCGGTGAGTCCTGGTGCGCGGATCCCGCGGGCACACCGTGGCGGTCCAGGTCGCGTTGCTTGGCGACCCGCACCGCCTCGGGATCGCGTTCGATGACCATCCAGACGTCCATGGCGGCCAAGGCGTCCGTGCCGTGGATGAGGTCGGTGCGAAAGATGGCCGCGGCGATCACCCGGAAATCGCCCGCCCGGCCAGGAACACTGCGCCCAGTTTCGGGAACCGCTTGATCAGGGCGCTGCCGTAGTGCATCTGCGTAGACGCCCGGCCGCGGCTGATGCCGAGTTCGGCGCCGATCTCGGCGGCAATGGCCTTCCAATCGTCGACACACCAGAACTCATGCTCGGCGTACACCCGGTCCATGCGGCGCACGGGGATAACCCCACCCAGATGTCAGACCCGTCAGGTATCGCGGGCGCTGTTCGTGGTTAACCCGTGCGGTTGGGTCGAGGGATTAGCCTTGACGAGTGGCGCAACCTGGTGATCAGGCGACGGTGCGACGGGCATCGTCGGCGCTCGCCGACGTCGACACCCCTGGGTGGGCGCAACGCTTTGACCTGTTGTCCGACCCCAATCGCCTGGAGATCTTGCTTGTTCTGCACCGAGCCCCAGGTATCTGCGTCGGGGACCTCGCCGCGGCGCTCGGGCGATCGGAGAACGCGGTCTCCCAGGCGCTGCGCGTACTGCGACAGCAGGGCTGGGTCACCTCGACACGGGTGGGTCGGCTTGTCAGCTACCGGCTCGAAGACGAGATCGTGCACGACCTGCTGCACTGGATCGGCGCCCGGCACGGCTGAGGCCTTTTCATGGACACCGGCGCTTAAGCTCCCATTGTGCGCGTGTTGACGATGGATGATCCGCTGCTCGCGGACCGTCCGGACCTGTCAGGCGCTACCGAGCTGCCCGCCCATATGCGCATCGGCAGTTGGCTCGAGCAGTTGATCGTCTCCCGCACACTGGCGCCCGGAGACAAGTTGCCGTCCGAGGTCGAGATCGCCAACGCGCTGGGGGTCAGCCGGATGACCCTGCGCCAGGCGCTCAGCGCGATCGAAGCCAAGGGCCTCATCGATCGCAGGCGGGGCCGTTTCGGTGGCAACTTCGTCGCCGCACCGCGATTCGAGTTCGACCACGCGAGCCTTCCCGGGTTCACCGAGCAGATGCGCCGCATCCATGTCGAGGCTGGTGCGCAGGTGTTGCGTGCGACGACGCGCCGCCCCGCCGCCGATGTCCGGCAGGCCCTCGGCCTGGGCCGCGGTGCGCAGGTACACGAGATCCTGCGGGCCCGGTTGGCCAACGGCGAGCCGATCGTGCTCGAGGAGGCCTACCTGCCCGCCGCCGTGTTTCCCGGCCTGCTCGCCGCCGATCTCACCGGCTCGTTGTATGCGGTGATGCGCCAACACGACGCCTCTCCGTTCTCGGCCGATGAAGAACTCGAGGCGACCCAGGCCAACGACCAGCAGGCCGAACTCCTGGGTGTCGAACCGGGAAGTCCGTTGTTGTTGATCACCCGGACGTCCTTCACCGAGGACGGCGTCGCCGTCGAATTCTCCCGCGACTACCACCGCTCCGACCGGGCGCGGATCCGCATCAAGTCTCGAGTGGAATCGGGTTCCCCGGCCCGCGACGCCAGCGGCTGAGCGGGTCCGCGATGAGGTCAGCCGACAGCTCGGACACGATCGCCGGAGCCTCGGCGCGAAGCTCCCGGCTGGGCTCGCCCGCGCAGACGGCGATGCAATGCATGCCCGCAGCCAGCGCGGCCCGCACGCCGGGCACCGAATCTTCGAAGACCAGCACATCGCCGACCCTGCGGTTCAGGATTCGCGCTGCGGTGAGAAAGCCCTCGGGGTGCGGTTTACCGTTGCTGACGTCCTCTTCGGCGATCAGGACAGTGATCAATTCACCCGTCGGGCTGCCGTCCAGCACCGCCAGCACGTCCTCTCGCTGGGCGCCGGTGACGATGCCAACGGGAATCCGGTAGTCCGCCAACAGTTCCACCAGCTGTGTAGCGGCGGCCCCGATCGGATTGTGGTCGGCGACCTTCTGCTTGTAGACGCCCTGGCGCAACCGCAGCAGCTCGGTGACCTTGTCCTCGGTGCCGCCCCCGTGCCGTGCCACCGCGCGTTCGATGATCTCGCGGTCGCTGCGGCCCAGCAGCTCGTCGCGGTAATCCTCGGCGGTCATCGCCCAGCCCAGGTGGGCGCGGAACAGCTCGCTGAAAATGTCGAAGAGGATGTGCTCGTCATCGGAGAGGGTGCCGTTGAAGTCGAACACGACGGCGGGCTGGTCGCCGCATAACCATGTTTCGACCACATCCTTCGCTGACGGCATGGCCAATAGTCTAGACCTTTAACGGGGGTGCCGGTTACAGTGAACCGGTGCCGTTTCCGTTGACCGATGCGCAGCTCAATACGCTGCTGGAGGAGATTCCGGTGCTGGCCGGTCAGCCGCGGCAATTGCAAGAACTGTCGGGCGGACTGACGAATCGCAATGTGAAGGTGACCACCCCGGACGCGGTCTATGTCGCCCGTTGCACCGATACGTCCTGCAACTTCCTGGCCATCGACCGCGAAGACGAATACCACAACTCCGTAGCCGCCGAGCGTGCGGGCGTCGGCGCGCCGGTGATCGAGTACCGCCCCGATCTTGGCATCCTTCTGCTGGGGTTTCTGAACGGAAAGACACTGTGCAACGACGACTTTCAGCGACCGGCGGTGGTGGCGAAGGTGGCTGCGGGATGTCGGGCGCTGCACTCCGGGCCGCGCTTCCGCAACAGGTTCGACATGTTCGAACGCCAGCCCCTGTACTTGAATACCGCCCAGGACAACGGCTTCAAGATCCCGCATGACTATCTGGACTACGCCGACACGTTCGCCGAGGTGAAGACGGCGCTGACCGCCACCGACAGGACCACCGTCCCGTGCAACAACGACCTCCTCGCGGGCAACTTCATCGAGGACGGTGACAGGGTGTGGATCATCGACTACGAGTACTCCGGCAACAACGACCCATGCTTCGAGCTCGGCAACATCTGGAGCGAGTGCGGCCTGTCCACCGAGCAGCTCGACGAGCTCGTCACTGCGTATTACGGTAGGCGGTTGCGGCACAAGACCGCTCGCGCCCACCTGCAGGGCATCGTCGCCAAGTATGGCTGGACATTGTGGGGCTGCATCCAAAGCGTTTCCAGTGCACTCGATTTCGATTTCTGGGCCTGGGGCATGGAGCGCTACGAAGCCGCCATCGCCGAGTTCAAGAGCCCCCACTTCACCCGGCTGATCGACGACGTTCACGCTACCGACTAACACTCAAGGGACCTGTCTGACTCATGGCCGCCACATCGCTTCCCGACCGCGCCCGTGTCGTCATCATCGGCGGCGGCGTCATCGGCACCAGCGTCGCCTACCACCTGACCAAGCTCGGCGTCACCGACGTCGTGCTCCTCGAACAGGGCCAACTCTCCTGCGGCACAACGTGGCACGCAGCAGGGCTGGTCGGCCAGCTGCGGGCGTCGGAGAGCGCAACCCGCCTTGTCCAGTACTCGACGCAGTTGTACGCGGAACTCGAGGTCGAGACCGGCCTGTCCGCCGGCTACAAGCAGTGCGGCGGAGTGACGGTCGCACGCACCGAGGACCGGATGATCCAGCTGCGCCGCACCGCCGCCAACGCCGCCGCGTTCAACATGGAATGCGAACTGCTCACCGGCGAGCAGGCCCTCGAGCATTGCCCGGTGATGCGCGTCGACGATCTCGTCGGTGCGATCTGGCTGCCCGGCGACGGCAAGGCCAACCCGACCGACCTGACGTACGCGCTGGCCAAGGGGGCCAGGATGCGCGGCGCACGCATCGTCGAAAAAGTCAGGGTCACAGATGTTCTGACAGAGGACGGACGGGTCAGCGGGGTACGCACCGACGTTGGCGACGTCGAGGCCGAGATCGTCGTCAACTCCGCGGGCCAATGGGCCAAACACGTCGGCGCGATGGCCGGGGTAAACGTCCCGCTGCACTCCGCCGAGCATTTCTATGTCGTCAGCGAGCAGATCGACGGTGTGCATCCGGACCTGCCGATCCTGCGTGACCCCGACGGCTACACCTACTTCAAGGAAGAGGTCGGCGGCCTGGTCATCGGTGGCTTCGAGCCCGAAGCAAAACCCTGGGTGGCGCCGGACGCGATTCCCTATCCGTTCGAATTCCAGCTCCTCGAAGAGGATTGGGACCACTTCGAGATCCTGATGAACAACGCATTGCTGCGCATTCCTGCACTCGAGGCGACCGGCATCAAGAAGTTCTACAACGGTCCGGAAAGCTTCACCCCCGACAACCAGTTTATCCTCGGCGAGGCCCAGGAGATCGCCAACTTCTTCGTCGGCGCCGGATTCAATTCGGTCGGAATCGCGACGGCAGGCGGTGCCGGCCGCGCGCTCGCCGAATGGATCGTCAATGGAGCGGCGACCACCGACCTCACCGGCGTCGACATCCGCCGGTTCGCACCCTTCAACGGCAACAACCGGTGGTTGCGCGATCGGGTGGCGGAGGTGCTCGGGATCCACTACGAAATCCCATGGCCTAACCGAGAAATGACGACCGCCCGGCCGTTCCGGCGCTCGCCTGTGCACCACGTGCTCGAGGCCGCGGGCGCCAACTTCGGCAGCAAGATGGGTTGGGAGCGCGCCAACTTCTTCGCGCCCGACGGCGCAGAACCGACGATCGAGTACACCTGGGGCAAGCCGAACTGGTTGCCATGGTCCGCAGCAGAGCAGACCAACACCCGCACGAACGTCACCGTGTTCGACCAGACGTCGTTCTCGAAGTACCTTCTGGTCGGTCGCGACGCCGAGGCGGCGCTGCAGTGGCTGTGCACAGCCGACGTCGGCGTCGGGATCGGTCTGTCGGTCTACACCGGGATGCTCAACGAGCGCGGCACTTACGAGTCGGACGTCACGGTCACCCGCGCCGGGCCCGAGGAATTCCTGATCATCAGCAGCGCGGCCACCACTGAACGCGATAAAGACCACATCCGCAAGAACCTGCCCGCCGGCGCCAGCGCGTCACTCGTCGACGTGACGTCGGCGTACGCGGTGTTCGGGGTGATGGGGCCGAAGTCTCGCGACCTGTTGTCCGCCCTGACGTCGGCCGACCTGTCCGACGACGCGTTCCCCTTCGCCACCAGCCGACAGATTTCGCTGGGTTACGCCACCGTGCGCGCCACCCGCATCACATATGTCGGCGAATTGGGCTGGGAACTCTATGTTCCCGCCGAGTTCGCGGTCGGCGTCTACGAGGACCTGATGGCAGCGGGCGGTCAGTTCGGCGTCGGTCGCGGCGGCTACTACACGATCGAGTCCCTGCGGTTGGAGAAGGGCTACCGCGCATTCGGCAGGGAGCTGACGCCGAGCGAGAACCCGGTCGAGGCCGGGTTGCTGTTCGCGTGCAAGTTGAAGACCGATATCGCGTTCCTCGGCCGCGAAGCGGTCGAGAAGGCCAAAGCGGAAGGTCCGCACAAGAAACTCGTCGGGTTCAAGGTCGACTCACCCGAGGCGATGCTGTGGGGCGGGGAGCTGATCATGCGCGACGGCGCGGTCGCCGGGCAGGTGACCTCGGCGGCGTGGGGGCAGACGACAGGCTCCTGCGTGGGGCTCGGCTACGTGCGTGCCTCCGATGGCGCTGTCATCAACGCCGACTGGGTCAAGGCAGGCAGCTACGAGGTCAACGTCGGCGGGCAGTTGTACCCGGTCTCTGTGTCGCTGAAGCCGCTCTACGATCCGACCAACGCGAGAATCCGCCCGTAGTCCCCCCGCCTGGGGGAGGCTGTGAGAGATGGCTGCGGAGTTCCGGTTACTCGGGGACGTCGAGGTGCTGCTCGACGGAGATCCCTTGGAGGTCGGGCATGCCCGCCAGCGATGCGTTCTGGTTGCCTTGTTGATCGACGCGAACCGGCCTGTCCCTGCGGAACAGCTCATCGATCGCGTGTGGGCCGACGAGCCGCCTCATCGCGTGCGAAACGCCTTGGCGGGATATCTGTCCCGGTTGCGAACTCTGTTCAACGGGATCGACGATGTGGTGATCGCACGCGAACCCAGCGGCTATGTGTTGAGGACGGATCTCGCGGCTGTGGACTTGTATCGATTCCGCGGCCTGGTATCCGAAGCCCGGGCGGCCGAACCCGCGCACGCGGCAGGGCTGTTCGAGCGCGCCCTCGAGATGTGGCGTGGTGAACCGTTCCCCACACTGGACACCCCGTGGGTGAACGATGTGCGGACTGCCCTTGAGGCGGAGCGACTTTCGGCTGAATTGGACCGAAACGACGCTCTCCTGCACGTCGGGCGGCACCAGGAGTTGCTCGGTGAGCTCTCGTCGGCGCTGCAGAGGCATCCGCTGGATGAACGTATCGCCGGTCAGTTGATGCTCGCCCAGTACCGCAGTGGTCGGCAGGCGCAGGCGCTTGAGACGTATCGGCAGATGCGTGAGCGACTCGTCGAAGAATTGGGCGTCGATCCGAGCCCGATCTTGCGGGACGCACATCAACAGATACTCGATGGCGACCGCGGCTCAACAGCCGTCCCGCCTCGGCCGGATCGTCCGTCTGTTGTCTCTTTCCCGCGGCGCCCGACCAGCTTCATCGGGCGTGAGCTGGAGCTCGCACGTGTCGCCGCCGCTCTTCATGAAGGCCCGCTGCTGACCCTCACGGGAGTGGGAGGGGTTGGCAAGACACGGCTCGCGCTCGAGGTCGGTAGGGGCGAAGGTGCTCGCTTCCGCGACGGCGTTTGGCTGTGTGAGCTCGCGCCGCTCGAGGACGGCGCAGCAGTGGGCCATGCGGTTGCCGCCGTCTTGCGCTTGCAGCAGAGGCACGGCCTCGACATCGAAGCGACGGTGATCGAGTACCTCGGGACTCGGGAACTGCTGCTCATCATGGACAACTGCGAGCATCTCGTCGATGCCGCCGCCGGCCTCGTCGACCAGATCGTCACGCGGTGCCAACGGGTGACCGTGCTGGTGACCAGTCGGGAAGCGCTCGGCGTCCACGGCGAGCGCCTATTGGCGGTGCCGCCGCTGGCCGTTGAGGATGCCGCCGCGCTGTTCGCCGATCGCGCCAAGGCCGGACGCCCGGATTTCGACCTCGACCGCGAGCCGGTCGGCGCGGTGGCAGAGATCTGTCGGCAGCTCGACGGCCTCCCGTTGGCAATCGAGTTGGCCGCCGCGCGTATTCGTGTGATGAGCAGCCTCGACTTGGCCAGGCGGCTGGATGGGCTGCGACTTCTAACCGGCGGGGCGCGCGGCGCATTGCCTCGACAGCAGAGCCTTGCCGCGACGATCGACTGGTCCTACCGGTTGCTCGCCGAGCCAGAGCAGGCGTTGTTCATCCGGCTGTCGGTCTTCGCGGGTGGGTTGGATCTCGAAGCGGCGCACGGCGTGTGCGGCGGGGACGATTCGACGGAGGACGACACTCTCGATCTACTCGCCGGCCTGGTGGACAAGTCCATGGTCGCGGTGCGCAGTGGCGCTGACAGCACGCGTTACGTCGTCTTGGAGACACTGCGCGCATACGGCCGGGAACGGTTGCGGGAGTTGAGGATCGACGATCGTTGTGCTGTCCGGCACGCGGCCTACTTCACTGAGCTGGCGCAGCGCGCGGCCGCAGGCATGCATACCGCCGACGAACAGGCCTGGGTCGAACGCATACTTCCCGACTACGACAACCTGCGCGCGGCGTTCGAACACGTCATGGCCACCGGTGACATCGCCGCGGCGCTTCGGTTGGTGACGTCGCTAGCGGAGTTTGTACATCTGCGCATCGGATTCGAGGCGTCCGGTTGGGCGGAACGAGCACTCGAGGCCGCCGATCCCGCGGATCCGTTGTTCGCCGCCGCGGTTGGCTTCGCCGCGCGGGGCGCATGGAACCGCGGTGATCACACCAGGGCGCGGACGCTGGCAGCCCTCGCGGGCGACCGCTTGCCCGGTCGCGGCAACGGCCGCGTCGCCTACCCCGGCGACGTACTCGCGGACGTCACCCTCTACGAGGGCGATCCGGCGACGGCGCTGGCGCACTACGAACGAGAGATGAAGCGGGCTCGTCGCGACGAAGATCCAATTCGGTTGGTGTGGACGCTGTTCTACGTCGCGATCTGCCAGGCCGCGCTGCGCACCCCAGCGGCGGGCCTGGCCGCAGCGGAGGAGGCCGTGCAGGTCGCCGACGCCACGGCCAACCCGACGGCCCGATCGATGGGCCGCTACGCGCTGGGTCTGGTGCTCAAGAAATCCGAACCGGACAGGGCGCTGGTGCTATTCGACGAAGCGGCGGAGTCGGCCGCCTCAGTGCAGAACTTCTGGTGGCACGGCATAGCGTTGATGGAAGCGGCCGCAACGCGCGCTGTCCACGGCGATCCGGCAAGAGCGGCAAGTGATTTCATCGTCGTGCTGGACCACTGGGACCGCGTCGGGGACTGGAGCCAACAGTGGCTCAATCTGAGGTACGTGACCCGGCTGCTGGTCCGCCTGGGCGCCGACGAGGACGCCGTGGCCCTGCATCGCGCACTCGTCAGGGCGGGTAAACCCTCGCCGCTGAATGCGGTACAGGTCGAGGGCCACGATGCGCTCAGCGGTGTCGAAGCTGTTTCCCGCGCGCGCTCGGCGCTGAGCCGCTACATCTGAGTCGTCGGAGCGAATCTCGCAGGAACCCAATACTTTCTAAGTCCGACCGGATCCGGGTGTTGGTCGTCGTATAAGTGCGCTGACCAGGCAATTTCACGATCGTCAAAACTCTGCCGAAATTTCCTCCGTCAGTGTCGGGGGTGCCGACAAACGGCGACTTCAAGGAGGACAAAATGAGCACCGCCGAATGCCATGCGGTATCGACGACCGAGCGGGATGCCGACCGCGCTCTGAAGGCAAAACATCGCGCGCTGTGGGCCGCGGGCGACTACCCGGCGGTCGCCGCGGAATTGATCCCCGAATTGGGGCCCGAACTCGTTCGGGCCTGCGGGGTCACGCCCGGTGACCGCGTGCTCGATGTCGGAGCCGGATCGGGCAACGCGGCGATTCCGGCGGCAGCGGCGGGGGCGATCGTCACCGCAAGCGACCTCACGCCCGAGTTGTTCGACGTCGGGCGGCGCATCGCCGCAGCACGGGGCGTCGAGCTCGAGTGGGTCGAGGCAGATGCCGAGGCGATGCCGTTCGCGGACAACCGTTTCGACGTGGTGATGTCCTGCGTTGGCGCGATGTTCGCTCCGCACCACCGGACCACCGCCGACGAGTTGGTCCGCGTGTGCAGGCCGGGCGGCACCATCGGGATGATCAACTGGACGCCCGAGGGGTTCATCGGCAATCTGTTCGCCACGATGAAGCCGTACGCCCCGCCGCCACCTCCCGGTGCGAGTCCGCCGCCGCTGTGGGGCAGCGAGGATCACGTCCGGGCGTTGTTCGGCGATCGGGTCACCGACGTGACTGCTCGACGCCAGACCGTCCGCATGGACCACTGCGCCAACCCGTTGGAGTTTCGTGAGTACTGGAAGCGCAATTACGGCCCGACCATCGCGGCCTATCGGTTCAACCAGGAGCAGCCCGAGCAAGTTGACGCGCTGGACCGCGACTTCCTGGCCTTCCTCACCGACTGGAACCGGGGCGGTGGCCAGGCGGCGTGGGATGCCGAGTACCTATTGGTCACCGCAACCAAGAGGTAAGGCCAAAGCAGCACACCTGAACATCTGTTCATCTAGACAGATGACACGTTTCAGGCATATGGTCGACCCATGACCCTCGTCGAGCAGCCCGCAGCGACCGTTTCGACCCGATTCGACCGCACGGACTGGACGACGATCGCCGCGATGGGTGGCTTTGTCCTAGCGCTTCACCTGTTCGGCTGGGGAGTTCTGGTGTTCGGCGTGGCGCCGCAACACATCACGCTCGGATCGGCGGGTGTGTTCGGCGTCGGCCTCGGCGTGACCGCCTACCTGCTCGGTGTGCGGCACGCGTTCGACGCCGACCACATCGCCGTGATCGACAACACCACCCGCAAGCTGGTGGGTGAGGGGACCCGGTCGTTGTCCGCGGGGTTCTGGTTCTCACTGGGGCATTCCAGCGTCGTGTTCGCGCTGGCGTTCTTGCTGGCGATCGGCGTGCGTGCGATTGTCGGACCGGTGCAGGACGAGGGGTCGCCGCTGTTGCAGACCCTCGGACTGGTCGGCTCACTCGTCGCGGGCACCTTCCTCATCCTGATCGGACTGTCGAACCTGTTCGCCGCCGTGGGCATCGCCAAGGTGTTCCGCCGGATGCGCACCGGTGAGCTCGACGAGGCTGAACTACAGCGGCAGCTCGAGAACCGTGGCCTCCTGGCGCGGCTGTTCGCCAGGGTAATGCGCCGGGTGAGCAAGCCCTGGCACCTGTATCCGGTCGGGCTGCTCATGGGCCTCGGATTCGACACGGCCACCCAGGTGGCGTTGCTGGTGCTGGCCGCGGGAACGGCGGCGTTCACGATGCCCTGGTACGCCATCCTGGTGCTGCCGGTGCTCTTTGCGGCGGGTATGAGCCTGTTCGACGCGGTCGACGGCATCCTGATGTCGAGGGCCTACGGCTGGGCATTCCTGCAGCCGGTCCGCAAGGTCTACTACAACCTGACCGTGACGGTGCTGTCGGTGATCGTGGCGCTCGTGATCGGCGTCATCGTGCTCGCGGGCCTGGTGGCCGATCGGCTCGGGATCGACTCGGGCCTGCTGGCCGCGATCGGCTCGGCGAACCTCGAATTCGTCGGTTTCATGATCGTCGGGCTGTTCGTCGCCGCATGGTTGATCGCGCTGGCGGTCTGGCGTTTCGGACAGGTCGAGAAGCGCTGGGCACCGGCGCTCGACGCTCGCTAATGCCGTCTGGACGGCGGCCACTGCGGCTCGCCGCACAGCGCTAACAGCGCGTTCTCGACCACCTCGGGCAGCGCGGGATGGATCCAGTACTGGCCACGCGCCATGTCCTGCGCCGGCAGATCGAAGGCCATCGCCTGGATCAGCGGCTGGATCAACGATGACGCCTGATGGCCCATGATGTGGGCACCGAGAAGCAGGCCCGTGTCGTCGTCGACGATGAGCTTGGCAATGCCGATGGTGTCCTCCATCGCCCAGCCGTATGCCACGTCGCTGAAGTCCTGGATCTTCACCTTGATGTTCAACCCCTTTGCCCGAGCCTCGTTCTCGGTCAGGCCCACGCTCGCGATCGGAGGGTCGGTGAATACCGCCGACGGCACGTACCGATGGTTGGCAGGCATGAGCGCGTCGGTGTCGTCCCAGTCCTGAAAGAGGTTGTGTTTCACGACGCGCGCCTCGTGGTTCGCGACGTGCTTGAGCTGATAGTCCGACGACACGTCGCCGAGCGCGAAAATGCCACGCGCCGAGGTCCGTTGGTACTCGTCGACCACCACCTGGCCGCCCCCGTTGACCTTCACGCCCGCCTGTTCGGCGTCGAGCAGGTCACCGTTGGGCACCCGGCCCGTTGCGACCAACAACGCGTCGCCGCGCAACGTCGAGCCGTCCTTGCAACGGATCTCGACGCCGTTGCCGACCTGCCGTGCGTCCGCGACCTCGTGGTGATTACGGATCTCCCACTTCCTGGAGGCGATGTCGGTGAAGCGCATCGAGATGTCGTCATCGTGGCCGCGCAATAGCGTGCTGCCCCGGATCATCAGCGTTACGTGGCTGCCGAGCGCCGAGAATACGTGTGCGAACTCGCACGCGATGAAACCGCCGCCGACGATGATCAACCTCTCCGGCAGGTCGGCGATGCGCATGATGGTGTCGCTGGTGTGATAGGGCACGCCGCATTCGGCGATGGCGTCGGGTATGACGGCGCGCGAACCCGCGGCGATGACGACCTGATCGGCGGTCAATTCGTCGCCGTCATCGGTGCGCAGCGCATAGCGGCCGTCGGGCTTGGTGGGCCGGAACCGCGCGTGACTGGCGAACACCTCGACGTTCGGGGAGGAGCGCCGGTAGTTCTCCCCGCCCAGTGCGATCGGATCGATGCGACCGAACACCCGGGAGACGATGTCGCTCCACCGCACCCCGTCGACGTGGGCGTCGACCCCGTATCGCGCTGATTCGCGGGCGATTTGGGCGACATCGGCGGCGTAGACGAACATCTTCGTCGGGATGCAGCCGACGTTGAGGCACGTCCCACCGAATACGCTTTGCTCGCAGATCGCGATGCGCTTGTCGGCGTGGCGTTCATCGAGGACCGAGTTGCCGGAACCGGTGCCGATGATTGCGATGTCGAAGTGGGCCATGTCCAATTACCTCGTCATCCTCGTTCGGATTGAGTTGCCGTATCAGAAGTTTCGGCCAGATACCACGCCAGCCATTCGTCGAGTGCGCGATAGGCAGCCTGGCGGGACTCGGGCACCGAGAGGAACACGTCGTGCTTGGCGTCGGCGATCGGCACGATCGTGGAGCGGTTGCCGATGCAACCGGCCCAGCGGGCGATCTGATCGACGTCGAGCACCGCGTCGCCGCGCTGGATGCCGTCGAGCTTCGCGGGGCCGGTCACCTCCCGCACGCTCCGATCCGACCGCAGGATGAGGTTGGGCACACCGACGTCGAGTCCGCGATGCAGCTTGACCTGTGCGCGGCGGATGGCGTGCAGCCAGCCGAACGTGACGGGGAAGCCGCCGATCGGCTTCCACTTCAGGTTGTATTCGAAGTCGCCGCCGAACTCCCTGTGCAGCGTGGCGCCGTAGCCACCCTCAGTCGGCGAGCGCAACACCCGCTTCTTGCGGAAGCGTGAGATCGCCCCGATCGCGGCGCCCGTCGGCGCGGCCCGCAGGATCGCGGGCCCTTGTAGATCCAGCCACGGGCTGTTGAGCACCAGTCCGGTGATGCGACGCCTCGCGGTGTCGCCGCGCCTCCGCACCCGGTCCAGCCACAGCGCGACGATCAGTCCGCCGGTGGAGTGCCCGTTGATCAGTATGTCGGCCGACACCTCGTCCGCGATGAGGTCCAGTGCGCGATCGAGTTCGGTGTCGTAGCGGGCGAGGTCGGTGGTGAAGTGCGGCGTCTGTCCCTGGCGCCACGATCGCCCGCACTTGTGCAGGTCCAGGGCGTAGATGGCGAAGCCGCGGGCGGCGAGGTGGTCGGCCTGCTCGGTGTTGAAGAAGTAGTCGGTGAACCCGTGCACCAGCAGCACGGCGTGGGTCGCCGTCCGGTCGGGCTCGCCCCGGCGCACGAGAGTGGCGACGAGGTCACCTTCGCCGTCGGGATCCGGGCCGAGGCCGAGCGTCAGCTGCCAGTACCCGGGCAGCACATCAGGCTCCCATCCAGGCACAACCGCCACCTTAATCGCGCCGGGCGCCCGACCCGCGCCGATGAGGATCTGACGCGGGCGGGATAGCCTGAACCGCAGTAAGCGGTCATGAGCGGACCGCGCGATCACGAAGGGCCCACGATTGGCGTTGTCTGACCCGAAGGCCGCGCAGACCGACGTCGTGTTGGTGGGCGCCGGCATCATGAGCGCCACGCTGGGTGCATTGCTGCGGCAGGTCGAGCCGGACTGGTCGATCACTCTGATCGAGCGCCTGGATGGTGCGGCCGCCGAGAGCAGCGACCCGTGGAACAACGCCGGGACCGGTCATTCGGGGCTCTGCGAACTGAATTACACACCCGAGCGGCCTGACGGTTCGATCGACATCAGCAAGGCGGTCCAGGTCAACGAGCAGTTCCAGGTGACGCGCCAGTTCTGGGCATATGCGGTCGAGAACGGGCTGCTGCCCGACGTGCGTAGCTTCCTCAACCCCATCCCGCACGTCGCCTTCGTGCACGGTGCGGCGGGCGTCGACTACTTGAGGCGGCGCCACGACGCGCTGGTGGACAACCCGTTGTTCGCGTCGATGGAGTTCATCGACGACAAGGACGAATTCGCCCGCCGGCTTCCGCTGATGGCCACCGGGCGCGCCTTCACTGAGCCGGTGGCGCTCGGCTGGGCGCCGGACGGCACCGACGTCGACTTCGGGGCGCTGGCCCGACAGCTCATCGGCTACGTGGCACGAAGCGGCATGGTCACCCTGTTCGGTCACGAGGTGCGCAATCTCAGCCAGCAATCCGACGGCAGCTGGACATCGTCCGTCGTCAACCGCCGCACAGGGGAGAGTCGCAGGCTGAACTCACGATTCGTGTTCGTTGGCGCGGGCGGTGGCACGCTGCCGCTGCTGCAGAAGGCGGGTATCCCGCAGGTGAAGGGGTTCGGCGGGTTCCCGATCGGCGGCCGGTTCCTGCGCAGCGCGGATCCGGTGCTGGCGGCCGGGCACCGGGCCAAGGTCTACGGAGTCCTGCCCCTCGGCACCCCCCATCCGGGGGCATCGCATCTCGACGCGCGCATCATCAACGGCAAGTCGTGGCTGCTGTTCGGGCCGTTCGCGGGTTGGTCGCCGAAGTTCTTGAAGCACGGCAACGTCACCGATCTGCCGTTGTCGGTCAGGCCGAACAACCTGGCGTCGACGCTGAACGTCGGCCTGACGCAGGCGGGTCTGTTGAAGTATCTGATCGGTCAGCTGTTGCTGTCGGAATCCGATCGAGTGGCTGCTCTTCGTGAGTTCGTCCCTGCCGCAATCGATTCCGACTGGGAACCAAACGTCGCCGGACAGCGGGTGCAGGTCATCCGGAAAGTCGAGGGCAGGGGTGGCGTGCTCGAATTCGGCACCACGGTGCTGTCGGCCGCCGATGGCACGATCGCGGGCCTGCTCGGTGCCTCGCCAGGTGCCTCCACCGCGGTGCCTGCGATGCTCGACGTCATGGAGCGCTGCTTTTCCGATCGCTATCCTGCGTGGTTGCCCAAGCTCAAAGAGATGGTGCCGTCGCTTGGCATCGAATTGTCGAACGAACCGGCGCTGTTCGAGGAGGTCTGGACGTGGGGCACAGAGGTGTTGAAGTTGGATAAGCCTGCCAACGGCGCGCCGCCGGCACCGCTGCCCGCGGAGTCCGGCGGCGACATCTCCAGCGCGACGGTGGCCGCGGAATGACGGTCGCGCTACGCCGCAGCTGGGCCAAGGACCTCGACGCCGCGACGCTGTACGAACTGCTCAAACTGCGGGTCGAGGTGTTCGTGGTCGAACAGGCCATTCCTTATCCCGAGTTGGACGGCCGTGACCTGTGCGCGGAAACGCGCCACTTCTGGCTCGAAGGCCCCGACGGCGAAGTCATCTCGACGCTGCGGCTGATGGAAGAACACCCCAGCGGGCAGAAGGGCTTTCGCATCGGCCGGGTCTGCACCAAACGCCCCGCGCGCGGCCACGGCCACGCTGACCGGCTGCTTCAGGCCGCGCTGGCCGAGGTGGGCGACTATCCCTGCCGCATCAATTCACAGACGTACCTGGCGGAGATGTACAGCAGGCACGGCTTCGTGCGCAACGGCGAGGAGTTCCTCGAAGACGGCATCCCGCATGTGCCGATGATCAAAGCCGGATCGCACACCGAAGCCGGGCAGCCGTGATTCCGGGCTATCCGTTCAGCGCGATCGTCGGCCACGACCGGCTTCGGCTCGCGTTGCTGTTGTGTGCGGTGCGGCCCGAGATCGGCGGCGTGCTGATCCGTGGCGAGAAGGGCACGGCGAAATCGACCGCGGTGCGCGCCCTGGCTCATGTGTTGACATCGGTGGACGGCGCTTCGCTCGTCGAACTGCCCATCGGCGCGACCGAGGACCGCGTGGTCGGGTCGCTGGATCTGCAAAAGGTGCTGCGCGACGGCGAGCACGCGTTCTCGCCGGGCCTGCTGGCCCGTGCCCACGGTGGCGTGCTGTACGTCGACGAGGTCAACCTGCTGCACGACCATCTGGTCGACGTCATCCTGGACGCCGCCGCGATGGGCCGCGTGCACGTCGAACGCGACGGCGTTTCGCACAGTTACGAGGCGAGATTCGTGTTGATCGGCACGATGAACCCCGAAGAGGGCGAACTGCGGCCGCAGCTTCTCGACCGGTTCGGGCTGACCGTGGACGTGCAGGCCTCCCGCGACGTCGACGTTCGCGCCGAGGTGATCCGACAGCGGATGGCGTTCGAAGCCGATCCGGACCGCTTCGCCGAGCGATATGCCGAGGCGGACGCCGAGCTGGCGCGTCGGGTCGCCGCGGCGCGCGTTTCGGTCGACGCTGTTCGGTTGCCGGACAACGAGTTACGACGCATCGCGGCGTTGTGCGCCGCGTTCGACGTCGACGGGATGCGGGCCGATCTGGTGGTGGCTCGCACGGCCGTCGCGCACGCGGCATGGCGTGGTGCAGATGAAGTGTCAGAAGAGGACATCCGGGTGGCCGCGGAGCTCGCGCTGCCGCACCGGCGGCGCCGCGACCCGTTCGACGACCCGGGGCTGGACCCCGACCTGCTCGACGAGGCGATGGCTCAGGCCGGGGAATCCGCCGACGCGCCCGAGCCGGAACCGGAGCCCGACCCCCCAGGTGGCGGCGAATCCACGACGGACTCTGAAAGTCAGGTGCCGCAACGTAACTCAGGCGCGCAAACCCGGCAGACTGCGGCGCCGTCGCCGGTGTTCCGGACCAGGGCGCTCGTCGTGCCCGGCGTCGGAGAGGGCGCGCCCGGCCGCCGGTCCCGTGCGCGTAACCGCACGGGAAAGGCCATCTCGGCGACGGAGGATTGGGGCGCGGGTCACGGCGTGCACGTCTTCGGCACACTGTTGGCGGCCGCCGGTCGTCAGCGCCACCCTGGCCGGCCGCGGCCGCAACCGGATGACGTCCGCCGTGCCATCAGGGAAGGCCGCGAAGGAAATCTGGTCATCTTCGTCGTCGACGCCTCCGGGTCGATGGCCGCGCGTGACAGGATGTCGGCGGTCAGCGGCGCGACGCTCTCGCTGTTGCGCGACGCCTACCAGCGCCGCGACAAAGTGGCGGTGATCACGTTCCGGCAGCGGGACGCCCATCTGTTGTTGCCGCCGACATCGTCGGTGCACATCGCGAGCCGACGGCTGGCCCGGTTCGACACCGGCGGGAAAACGCCGCTCGCGCAAGGCTTGTTGGCCGCCCGCGATGTGGTGGTGCGTGAGAAGGCGCGCGACCGGGCGCGGCGCAGCCTCGTCGTGGTGCTCACCGACGGGCGTGCCACCGGAGGGCCCGACCCGCTGGGCCGGGCGCGGACAGCCGCCGCGCTCCTTGTCGCCGAGGGTGCCGCCGCCGTCGTGGTGGACTGCGAAACCTCCCACGTGCGACTGGGTTTGGCCGAGCAGCTGGCCGGCTATCTCGGCGCACCGGCGGTGCGGTTGGCGCAACTGCGCGCCGATGCACTGACCGACGTGGTACGTACTGCCGCGTAAGGAGACTCGGATGCCACAGGGCCAACCACTCACCGTCCCCGACGACGGCCTGACCACCCGCGCCCGGCGCAACGCGCCACTGCTCGCCGTGCACACCGGCGCGGGCAAGGGCAAGTCGACCGCGGCGTTCGGCATGGCGCTGCGGGCATGGAATCAAGGTTTCAACGTCGCGGTGTTTCAGTTCGTCAAGAGCGCAAAGTGGAAAGTGGGGGAGGAAGCCGCGTTCCGCGAACTCGGCCGGCTGCACGAGGCGCACGGGGTCGGCGGTCCCGTGGAGTGGCACAAGATGGGCGCGGGCTGGTCGTGGTCGCGCAAGCACGGCACCGAGGTCGACCATGCCGCGGCCGCCGCCGACGGCTGGGCGGAGATCAGCCGGCGGCTTGCCGAGCAGCAGCACGATTTTTACGTCCTCGACGAGTTCACCTATCCGCTGAAATGGGGCTGGATAGACGTCGATGAGGTGCTCGCAACCTTGGCGGCGCGGCCGGGCACCCAGCACGTCGTGATCACCGGCCGCGATGCGCCGCAACAGCTGCTCGACGCCGCGGATCTCGTGACTGAGATGACGAAGGTCAAACACCCTATGGACGCGGGCCGCAAGGGCCAGAGGGGCATCGAGTGGTGACTCTCGACAAGCGCGTGGGCCCACACGTGAGTAGGGGACGACCGCAAAATCACAGCATTTACGGCGCGTCGGCGTACAAACATGGTCGTCCCCTACTCGCGTGTGGGCCCACGCGGAGGTTGGGGTGAGTGTTCCGGCCGTCGTCATTGCCGCGCCGGCGTCGGGCAGCGGAAAGACCACCGTTGCAACGGGTTTGATGGGTGCGCTGCGGCGGGCGGGGCGTCGCGTCGCGCCGTTCAAGGTCGGGCCCGACTTCATCGACCCGGGCTACCACGGCCTCGCCGCAAAGCGGCCGGGCCGCAATCTGGATCCAGTGCTGGTGGGGGAGCCGCTGATCGGCCCGCTGTACCGACATGGCAGCGCCGGCGCGGACATCGCGGTCGTCGAGGGCGTGATGGGGCTCTTCGACGGGCGCATCGAGGAGAACACCACCGGAACCGCCATCGGTTCCACGGCGCACGTCGCCGCACTGTTGGGCGCACCGGTGATCCTGGTTATCGACGCCCGCGGCCAGAGCCACAGCATTGCGGCTCTGCTGCACGGCTTTTCGACGTTCGATCAATCGGTACGCATCGCGGGGGCCATCCTCAACCGGGTCGGCTCGCCCCGGCACGAGGATGTGCTGCGGCAGGCCTGCGAACAGGCGGGCGTGCCGGTCGTCGGCGCGATCCCGCGCGCCGACGAACTGTCCGTCCCGTCCCGGCACCTCGGCCTGATCACCGCCGTCGAACACGGTGAGCAGGCCAGGGCGGCCGTCGACGCGATGATCGAACTGGTGGGCCGCCACGTGGACGTGGCGGGCATCGAAGCGGCGGCCGCCAGTCGGATGACGGCGCAGCCGTGGAATCCGGCCGTCGCCGCGCCCACAGCCGCGGACGTCACCGTCGCGCTTGCGGCAGGTAAGGCGTTCAGCTTCGGCTACACCGAACACGCCGAACTGCTGCGCGCCGCAGGGGCTGAGGTCGTTGAATTCGATCCGCTGACCGACCCCCTGCCGCCGCGGACCGCCGCGCTGGTGCTGCCCGGCGGTTTCCCCGAGCAGTTCAGCACCGAACTGTCGACCAACGATGTTGTGCGTCAACAGATCCACGATCTGGCCGCCAGTGGCGCGCCGATACACGCGGAATGCGCAGGGCTGACCTATCTGGTCGACGACCTCGACGGGTATCCGATGTGCGGGGTGCTGTCCGGATCGGCACGGTTCACCGACCGCCTCACGCTCGGATACCGCGAGGCCGTCGCCGTGGCCGACTCGGCTCTGCACGCGGTCGGCGAGCGCACCGTGGGGCACGAATTCCACCGCACCACAGTCACGTTCGCCGACAACTATCCACCCGCGTGGATCTTTGCCGGACGCGACGTAGCCAAGGTCCGCGACGGCGCCGTCGACCGCGGCGTGCACGCGTCGTATCTGCACACCCACCCGGCCGCGCACCCGCAAGCGGCAACCCGCTTCGTTGCCGCGGCGGCAACCTCTAAGCTCGCCGGGTGACCGAGAACGCCTACCTCGTCGGCCTGCGCCTGGCCGGCAGGAAGGTCGTCGTCGTCGGTGGCGGTACCGTCGCGCAGCGCCGCCTGCCGCTGCTGATCGCGAACGGGGCCGACGTGCACGTGATCACCCGCAGTGCCACCCCGGCCGTCGAGGGCATCACGGGAATCACCTTGACGCTCAGAGAGTTTCGCGCGGGAGACCTCGAAGGTGCCTGGTATGCGATCGCGGCCACCGACGACCCGGATGTCAACGAGGCCGTTGTCGCCGAGGCCGAGCGCCTGCACATCTTCTGCGTGCGCGCCGACGTGGCCCGTGAGGGCACGGCCGTAACACCGGCCTCGTTCGAGTACGAAGGGTTGTCAGTCGGAGTGTTGGCAGGCGGCGAGCACCGCCGGTCGGCGGCGATCCGGTCCGCCATCCACGAGGCGCTGCAACAGGGCCTCATCACAGCGGAGACACCCGGTGTCGTGCACGGGGGCGTCGCGCTGGTCGGCGGGGGACCCGGTGATCCGGAGCTGATCACCGTGCGGGGCAGGCGCCTGCTGGCGCACGCCGAGGTAGTCGTCGCCGACCGGCTGGCCCCACAGGAGCTACTGGCCGAGCTGCCGCCGCAGGTCGAGGTCATCGACGCCGCCAAGATCCCGTACGGGCGCGCGATGGCCCAGGACGCGATCAACGAAGTCCTCATCGACCGGGCCAAGGCAGGCAAGTTCGTCGTGCGGCTCAAGGGCGGCGATCCCTTCGTGTTCGCGCGGGGCTACGAAGAGGTGCTTGCGTGTGCGGATGCCGGGATTCCTGTCACAGTTGTGCCGGGTGTGACGAGTGCCATAGCAGTTCCCGCGCTTGCGGGCGTTCCGGTCACCCATCGGGCGATCACGCATGAGTTCGTGGTGGTCAGCGGCCATGTCGCGCCCGGCCACCCCGAATCGTTAGTGAATTGGAATGCGCTGGCCTCGATGTCGGGCACCATCGTGTTGCTGATGGCGGTCGAGCGCATCGAGTTGTTCACCAAGGCGCTGCTGGATGGCGGCCGACCAGCGGATACGCCGGTTCTCGTGGTGCAGCACGGCACCACGACGGCTCAGCGAACTTTGCGCGCGACGCTTTCCGACGCACCTGAGCGGATCCGGCACGAGGGCATCCGGCCGCCCGCGATCATCGTGATCGGCTCCGTCGCGGCATTCGGCGGTTAAAGGATTCTTAAGATTACTGTAAGGTAACCCGCTATGACGGCTCTCAATGACGCAGAGCGCGCTGCCATCCACCGTGACGCCGAAGGCGGGGCTAACCGGTCACAACCGTTGCGCTTTCCCAAGAGCAGCGAATACCCGGCGCTGGAGCAAACCAGCAGGTACCCGGCCTGGCTGCCGTCGCGGCGGTTTATCGCCGCGGTCATCGCGATCGGCGGCATGCAGCTGCTCGCCACCATGGACAGCACCGTCGCCATCGTCGCGCTTCCTAGGATCCAGGACGAGCTGAGCCTGTCCGACGCGGGCCGGAGCTGGGTGATCACGGCCTACGTGCTGACCTTCGGCGGGTTGATGCTTCTGGGCGGTCGTCTCGGCGACACCATCGGCCGCAAGCGCACCTTCATCGTCGGCGTCGCGCTGTTCACCATCGCCTCGATCCTGTGCGGTCTGGCGTGGAACGAGGCGACGCTGGTCACCGCTCGACTGCTGCAGGGCGTCGGAGCGGCCATCGCGTCACCGACCGCGTTGGCGCTGATCGCGACCACGTTCCCCAAGGGGCCGGCTCGCAACGCAGCCACCGCGATCTTCGCCGCGATGACAGGTGTCGGCTCGGTGATGGGCCTCATCGTCGGCGGTGCGCTGACCGAGGTGTCCTGGCGGTGGGCGTTCCTGATCAACATCCCGATCGGCCTGCTGATGATCCGCCTGGCCCGCAAGACGCTGCGTGAGACGCAGCGCGAGCGGCTGAAGCTGGACGCCGCGGGCGCCATCCTGGCCACCCTCGGCTGTACCGCCGCGGTCTTCGGCTTCTCGATGGGCCCGGAACAGGGCTGGCTGTCGCCCCTGACGGTGGGTTCGGGCGTGGCGGCGTTGGTTTTCCTGATCGCGTTCCTCTACGTCGAGCGCACCGCCGACAACCCCGTCGTGCCGTTCGAACTCTTCAAGGACCGCAACCGCGTGGCGACGTTCGCGGCTGTCTTCCTCGCCGGCGGCGTGATGTTCACGTTGACCGTGCTGATCGGCCTCTACGTGCAGGACATCATGGGCTACAGCGCGTTGCACGCAGGCGTCGGCTTCATCCCGTTCGTCATCGCGCTCGGCATCGGCCTGGGCCTGTCATCGCATCTGGTGTCGCTGTTCCCGCCGCGGGTGCTGGTGATCGCCGGCGGCGTGCTGGTGCTCGGGGCAATGCTCTACGGTTCGACGCTCAACGGCGGCATCCCGTACTTCCCGAACCTGGTGCTGCCGATCACCGTCGGCGGCTTCGGCATCGGAATGATCGTGGTCCCGTTGACTGTGTCGGCCATCGCCGGTGTCGGCTTCGACCAGATCGGCCCGGTGTCCGCGATCGCGCTGATGCTGCAGAACCTGGGCGGCCCCGTGGTGCTGGCCGTTATCCAGGCCGTCATCACGTCGCGCACGCTGTATCTGGGCGGCACCACTGGCCCGGTGAAGTTCATGGACACTGCGCAGCTGCATGCACTCGACCAGGGCTACACCTACGGCCTGCTGTGGGTGGCGGCGGTCGCCGTCATCGTCGGTGGCGCGGCACTGTTCATCGGCTACACCTCGGCCCAGGTGGCCCACGCGCAGGAAGTCAAGGACGCGCTCGACGCCGGAGAGCTCTAGATTTCGGCGCGCATACGTCCGCCTAGCGTCCCCAGGCGCGCCCAAGTCACCAATCGGTAGGCTGGCAACCCATGTCTGCAGGCGAGTCGACGGAGCGCTCCACCGCACCTTTGTCGCCGTCTGTGCTCGGCATCGCGATCATCGCGATCACCGGCATGCAGCTGATGTCGACGCTCGACGGCACCATCGTCATCGTCGCGCTGCCGCGGATGCAGGCCGAGCTGGACCTCTCCGATGCCGGCAAGAGCTGGGTCATCACCGCCTATGTGCTGACGTTCGGCGGCCTGCTGCTACTCGGCGGCCGCGTCGGCGATGCGATCGGTCACAAGCGAGCGTTTCTTTCCGGCGTCGGCGTGTTCACGATCGCCTCGCTGGTGTGCGGGCTGGCCACTGACGCCCCGACGCTGATCGTCGCCCGCGCGGTGCAGGGCACCGGTGCCGCCGTGGCCGCGCCGACGGGGCTGGCGCTGATCGCGACGACGTACGCGGTTGGATACGCACGCAACCGCGCAATGGCGGTGTCGGCGGCGATGCAGGGCGTGGGCTCGGTGCTGGGCCTCGTGCTCGGCGGTGCACTGACCGTCGTCTCATGGCGGCTGGCGTTCCTGATCAACGTGCCGATCGGCATCGTCATCATCACGATCGCTGTGCTGAGGCTCGGTGAGACGCACCATGAGCGTCTCAAACTCGACGTCACCGGCGCACTGCTGGCCACCCTTGGCTGCACGTCGGCGGTGCTGGTGTTCACCCAGGGCCCGCCGCGTGGCTGGGTCGACCCGTGGGTGATCGGCGCGGGCATCGCTGCGGTGGTGTTCTTGATCGCGTTTTTGATCGTCGAGCGCACCGCCGATCACCCGATCGTTCCGTTCTCGGTGTTCGACAACCGCAATCGCGTGATGACGTTCATCTCGTTGTTCCTCGCGGGTGGCGTGCTGCTGACGCTGACCGTGATGATCGGCCTCTACGTCCAAGACGTGATGGGGTATTCGGCGCTGCGGGCAGGCGTCAGTTTCATCCCGTTCGCGCTCGCGCTCGGCCTCGGCAATGTGCTGGCCGCCAGGGCCGCGCCCTATGTCGCACCGCGGTGGCTGATCATCGGCGGCGGTGTGTTCGTGCTTGGCGCGATGCTGTATGGCTCGACGCTGAACCGCAACATCCCGTACTTCCCCGATCTCGTCGTGCCGATTGTGGTGGGCGGCTTCGGTATTGGCGTGATCTCGGTGATCCTGCCGCTGTGCGCCGTCGCGGAGGTCGGCCCGCGGGAGATCGGCCCGGTTTCGTCGATCACGCTGATGGTGCAGAATCTCGGCGGCCCGTTGATGCTCGTCGTCATCCAGGCCGTGCAGACGTCGCGCACGCTGTACCTGGGCGGGACCACCGGGCCGGTCAAGGACATGACGCCTGCCCAGCTCGACGCCCTCGATGCGGGCTACACCTACTCGCTGCTGTGGGTGGCCGGCACCGCGATACTCGTCGGCATCACCGCGTTCTGGATCGGCTTCTCGGCACGCCAGATCGCCACGGCGCAGCACACTCGCGAAGCCGTCGAGGCCGGCGAGCTGTAGATACGCTGACGCGGTGGACGACGACGTAAGGCCGACGCGCCAGCAGATCTCCGATGCGGTCGACGCGGCGGGCTGGCGCCTGATCCTCGGGGCCATCCACGCGGAGGCGCCGACCCGATCGCTACTCGAGGGCAGTGAGGCGGCGTCGCTTGCCGTTTCGGCGGTCGGGGCGGACGGGCAGGGACACTTGACCGTCGACATCCGCGCCGACCGCACCGTGCTGCGGCTGCACTCCGCCGACGTCGGCGCGGTCACCGGGCGCGACATCCGGTTGGCGCGTGCCGTGTCCGGCGCGCTGGCGGCACGGGGACTGCGGCTGGCGCCGGGCGCCGCGCAGGCGCTGGAAATCGCGATCGATGCGCTCGACATCGCTCTGGTGCGCCCCTTCTGGAAGGCGGTCACCGGATACGCCGACGAACCCGGTTCCGAATTGCAGGCCGCCCTGGTCGACCCGTCCTGCCGGGGCCCCGCGATCTGGTTTCAGCAGATGGACGCGCCACGGCCGCAGCGCAATCGGATCCACATCGACGTCGACGTGCCGCACGAAGAGGCCAGGCCCCGAATCGACGCCGCAATCGCTGCGGGTGGACGCCTGCTGTCCGACGCTGCGGCGCCGGCGTTTTGGGTGCTGGCCGACCCGGAGGGCAACGAGGCGTGCGTCTGCACCTGGCAGGGACGGGATTGACGCACGCTCCGGCGCCGGGCAGTCGTCGACCAGGTCAACGCGCTATCGGGCCATGCTCGGCATCGGGTTGACCGTGGTGCTCTTCGTGATCCTGGGCAATCCGCAGCGGGCGGGGCATATCAGGCGCCGTTCTGGCGGGCGATTGGCGGTGCAGCGCTGACGCAGGCGGCCTCGGCGACCACCAAGCGGGCACGTCAGTAAGGTGGTCGGCTGTGATCACCCGCATGTCCGAGCTGTTCCTGCGCACCCTGCGAGACGACCCCGCCGACGCCGAGGTGCCCAGCCACAAGCTGCTGATCCGGGCCGGCTACATCCGCCCGGTCGGCCCCGGCCTCTACAGTTGGCTTCCCCTTGGCCTGCGGGTGCTGCGCAAGATCGAACAGGTCGTCCGCGACGAAATGACTGCCATTGGCGGACAAGAGATTCTGTTCCCCGCGCTGCTTCCCAAGGGTCCGTACGAGGTGACCAACCGCTGGACCGAGTACGGCGATGGCGTCTTCCGGCTTCAGGACCGGCGCAAGAACGACTACCTGCTCGGGCCGACCCACGAAGAGCTGTTCACGCTGACGGTCAAGGGGGAGTACAGCAGCTACAAGGACTTCCCGTTGCTGTTGTTCCAGATCCAGACGAAGTACCGCGACGAGGCCCGGCCGCGTGCCGGCATCCTGCGCGGCCGCGAGTTCCTGATGAAGGACTCGTATTCGTTCGACGTCGACGACGAGGGCCTGGCGGCCGTCTACCAGCGGCATCGGGACGCATACCAGCGGATCTTCGCCACGCTCGGTGTCCGCTACGTCATCGTCTCCGCAGTGTCCGGGGCCATGGGCGGCAGCGCGTCGGAGGAATTCCTGGCCGAAAGTGAAATCGGCGAGGACACCTTTGTCCGGTGCCTGGAATCGGGATATGCCGCCAACGTCGAGGCGGTGATCACGGCCGTGCCGGAGTCGCCGTCGATCGAGGGGCAGCCCGATGCCAAGGTGTATGACACGCCGGGCACCCCGACGATCGCCACGCTCGTCGACTGGGCCAACACGGCTCTGGACCGCGAGGTGACCGCCGCCGACACGCTGAAGAACGTGGTGCTAAAGATGCGTCAGCCCGGCGGCGACTGGGAGTTGCTCGCGGTCGGTGTGCCCGGGGACCGCGAGGTCGACGAGAAGCGGCTGGCGGCGGCGCTCGATCCCGCCGAGTATGCGCTGCTGGACGAGGCCGACTTCGCCAAGCATCGCTTCCTGGCGAAGGGCTACATTGGCCCGAAAGCGTTGCTGGCCAACGGTGTTCGTTACCTCGTCGATCCGCGCGTGGTGGACGGCACGGCCTGGATCACCGGCGCCGACGAGCCGGGCAAGCACGTCGTGGGTCTGGTCGCCGGTCGTGATTTCGTCGCCGACGGCACCATCGAGGCCGCCGAGGTACGCGACGGCGACCTGTCGCCCGACGGCGCGGGCCCGCTTGTGGCGGCACGCGGCATCGAGATCGGCCACATCTTCCAGCTCGGCCGCAAGTACACCGATGCGTTCACCGCGGACGTGCTCGGCGAGGACGGCAAGCCGGTACGGCTGACCATGGGTTCATACGGCATCGGCGTCTCGCGCCTGGTGGCCGTGATCGCCGAACAGCACCACGACGAGCTGGGGCTGCGGTGGCCGTCGTCGGTGTCGCCATTCGACGCGCACGTGGTGATCGCCAACAAGGACGAGGCCGCGCGTGCGGGCGCCGCCGAGCTCGCCGAAGCTCTGGACCGGCTGGGCATCGAGGTGCTGCTCGACGACCGGAAGGCATCACCGGGTGTGAAGTTCAAGGATGCCGAGTTGCTGGGGTGCCCTGGATCGTCGTGGTGGGCCGCGGCTGGGCCGATGGCGTGGTCGAGTTGCGCAACCGCTTCACCGGCGAGACGCGGGAGATCGCAGTCGGCAACGCCGCGGCCGACATCGCGGCGGCGCTGGCGTCTTAGGTCCCGCTCGCCAGTTATTCGCTGCCGCCAGGGAAGGCGACGGTGATCGGGGAGATGCCCAGCACCCGGCTCCATCGGGCCGCTGCCACCGCGCACTGTGTCAGCGCCGTCACCGCGAACACCCGGTCCTGCTCTTCGGTCGCCTGCTCGAGCACCGCACGCCATGCGACGGCGGCATCCTCTTCCATACGCACTGCGAGATTGGCCGCATCGGTGGGGTTGTCGACCTCGATCGGGAGCTGATAGCCGGCGGCCGGCAGCGGCGGGTCGACGGACCGCGACTTGAGGATTGCGATGGCCCCCTCACGCCGGTCCCGGTGCTCCGCCATCGAGGCCGAAACCAGGCTGTTGACATCGGGTGTCGAGTGCGCCGAAACCAGTCCGTAGCCGTAGATCGTCGCGTGCTCGGTGGTGATCGCGTCGAACAGGGCAGCGTTCGCGGCATCCGACGGCCGTCCCGGCGTGGTGGGTTCGGCCGCCCGCGAGGACGTGGTGGTCGTGGTGGTAGTGGGCGTCGGTTCCGGTGACGTCATTGCGCCGCCTTGGCCGGGACCAGCGCGACCGTGTAGGCAGCGGTGCACGATGCTGCGATCGAGCCGAGCAGCCCTGCGCGATAGCCGGACTGCTTGGCCGCCAATTGTGCGGCGCTGTCGGCTGACTGACGCAGGGCGGCGATCACGTCGTCGGTGCTGGGCGCGTTCGCCGGTGCAGCGGTCGTACTGGTCGAGGTCGTCGTCGGCGCATTCTTGCCGACCATCCGGACGAGCGCATCGGACAAGGCCTGCGCGTGCGCGGAACGCTCGGACGCCACTGCGGTCAGCGCCTGCGCCGCCGGTGGGGGCGGCGTTGCCGCCGCGGCGTCTGTGGCGAGCTGGCTGTCGGCGCGGGCCCGGTCGAGTTGCGCTGCCAGTTCGTCGACTTCCGGCGGTGGCGGTGACGCCGCACATGCGGTCGCGGTTCCGCTCAGCAATGCCAGGGCCGCCGCTCCGAACAACATTTGTCGTCTACTTACGGTCAGCGGCGAGCGCGGCACGTGCAACATCCTGCCATTGCTGGCGCACCGCGCATTCGCTGGACGCCGCTGCGCGTTTGCCGCTTGCCACGGCGGCCCTGGCGTATCGTTGATAGTCGGTTCCAAGTTGCGCTGCGCGGAATCGTGTCCGGACAACTCAAGATGAGGAGCTCGCCGTGACGGAGCGTTCTGCGGGATTACCGTCGCAGAAACAGGTGATCGAGCTACTCGACGGCGAGTTCGCGCGCGCAGGTTATGAAATCGAAGATGTGGTGATCGACACCGCAGCTCGCCCGCCGCGCATCACTGTGGTCGCCGACGGCGACGAACCTCTTGATCTCGACTCGATCGCGCAGCTGTCCCGGTCTGCGTCCGATGTGCTGGATCGCATCGACTCACCGCCTTACGTCCTCGAGGTCACCTCGCCGGGTGTCGATCGCCCGCTGACCACCGAAAAGCACTACCGCCGCGCGCGGGGCCGCAAGGTCGAACTCACCCTGTCCGACGGCTCGCAGCTGACCGGCCGCCTCGGCGAAATCCGCGGCGGCACCGTGCGACTCGTGGTGCGCGAAGGTGGGAAGGCCAACTTGACGGTTCGTGAACTACCGGTCGACGGCGTCACCAAAGCCGTTGTCCAGGTTGAGTTTTCGCCACCAAACCAGCGTGAGCTGGAGCTGGCCGGCCAATCCGGGAAGGAGGCTTCAGCGTGAACATCGACATGGCGGCACTGCACGCCATCGAGGCCGACAAGGGCATCTCGGTCGACGTGGTCGTCGATACGATCAAGTCGGCGCTGCTGACCGCCTATCGCCATACCGAAGGCCACGAGGCCGACGCCCACATCGACATCGACCGCAAGACCGGTGTCGTCAAGGTGATCGCCCGGGAGACCGACGCCGACGGCAACGTCAT
>Ga0105247_10000278_pt1 | contig 47180 bp, 48 predicted proteins | sample KBSS24metaG_FD_81519 | JGI IMG/M metagenome (GOLD analysis project Ga0105247, IMG submission 81519) | Switchgrass rhizosphere microbial communities from Kellogg Biological Station, Michigan, USA - KBS S2-4 metaG | ecosystem: Host-associated > Plants > Roots > Rhizosphere > Soil | place... | reverse complement strand
CGGTGCGACGGTCTCGAGCTCCTGACCGACGGCCTCGACGATCTCGAGGTTGTCGTCCTCGAGGTCGCGCGAGCAGACGATCCGGAAGCGGCCGGTGCCGATCTCGCCGTCGGGCACGACCGGCAGGCCGCGGATCGTGTCCCAGCCCAGCCGCTCGACCTCGAACGGGTTCATCCGCACCTCCGCCGCCGGGAAGGGGCAGTTCATGTTGTGCTGGTCGATCGCCTTCGAGATCGCCTCGAGGTTCTTCGCCTCCGGGGAAGCCATGCCGAGAGCCTAGAGGCTTAGCGCCGACCGCTCAGCGAGCGGCGTAATGCCGCTCGGTGTCGCGGAAGAGGGTCGTGAGGATGCGGCGGTTGACCGGGTTGGCTGGCCTCGCCAGGGCACGCGGCTCGACGGCGATCAGCCAGGTGAAACGGCAGGAGGAGTCACCCGTCGGCTCGACCAGATAATCCTCGGCCAGCCGACGGAGCATCGGGTTGGTCGTCTCCAGCACGTAGAAAGAGTGCCTGCTCCCCTCCTCCCAGCGGAAGTAACGCTCCTTGAGAACGCTTGCCCCCCACAGCGCCTTCACCGTCCGCGTCGTCCCGACGCCGAATGGCCGCGGCGAGGTCCAGCTGACCTCGTTGAGGATTCGGCACCAATGCAGTGGCGCCTCCCCGGTCAGCTCGCCCCAGACCTCGGCGGCCGGGTGCTGGATGTCGAAGGTGCCGCGCAGGCGCATCGGTGCTGAGTCGAAGAACGACTCGTCGGCCGACTCGCAGCTGAACCAAGGGCCCGGCATCAATCGTCGTCCAGTTTGAGCGCACGGGTGATGGACCGAAGCGTTGAGGAGATACCTAAAGCTTCATTTTTGACCATCTCATAGAGGTCGAAGATTCCGTTGTCGTAATTCTCAGGCACCTCGCCCACCCCCGTAGTGAAATCAACGACTGGAATTTCATCCTTGTTTTTTACCCGGAACCTGAATGGGTGACGGTCGTCTCCATCACGGGCCCAGAGCTCGACCGTGCCCTCCGAGGTGGCGACATTGAAAGCGGTCTCGCTCTCGGCTTCCCACTCCAGCTGGCCATCTTTGGTGCCCCGATAGAGCTTGTTTAGGAATTCACGGATTACGTCAGTCGTTTCGGCCATTTCAATCCATCGTTCGCAGCTTTAATTGGGATTTCAGCACGCCTGCCTTGCCGCACACAGAAGAGATTGCAGCACGCACATCCTTCGTGGCAATCCGTCGCTCCTCGGCGTCCTCGGGAAGCTCGGATCGCACTCGGGTCGCCTCCTCGGCACTCTCGGTCAGGATGGCCAGGAACTCATTCGAAGCATAGTCTCGCCCTTGCAGGACCCCAAGTACCTCATTGGCGCTGTCCCGCCACTTGGTGAGCTGTTCTGCGACTTGTTCGGACGGAGCGCCAGTTCGAACTTGATCTTCCAGCGTTCCGTCGACTTCAACTAGCGCAGGAATGAGTTGAAGCAGCTCCGCCTTTGCGAGGCGGCTCTCGGTAGTCGTAACCGCGTCACGTGCAGCCTCCGCAGCATTGCGGGTCTTCCGAATTTGCGAAAAGGCAATCGAGAGGCCGATCACGGTCGCAAGCACACCTAGAACCCCGACGGCTAGTCCCCACTCACCGGTATTCCACTCAAGCCACATGGAGCGAGGGAGCGTAGCGACTGCGGTGCGACGCAGAAAATCCATAAGTTCGCGTGGGGTACCGCGACAGACTTTACGAACGTCTGTTCGATCCGCCGCGGCCTCGGTTAACTTGGGGCCGTGTCGGTTCCGAGCCGCCGTGTGATTGCCCACCTCGATATGGACGCCTTCTACGCGTCCGTCGAGCTGCGGCGCCGGCCGGAGCTGAGGGGGAAGCCGGTCGTCGTCTGCGGGTCCGGGCCGCGGGCGGTGGTGACGACGGCGAGCTACGAGGCGCGGCGGTTGGCCGGGATCCACTCGGCGATGCCGGCGGCGACGGCGCGGCGGCGGCTGCCGGACGCGGTCTACCTCCCGCCTGACTTTCCGGCTTATCGGGAGGCATCCGGGCGGGTGATGGCGGTGCTGCGGGCCAACGCCGAGGTGGTCGAGGTGGTCGGGCTCGATGAGGCCTACCTCGACCTGACCGGGATCTTCTCGCCGAAGGCGACGATGCGGCGGATCGCGACGGAGATCAAGCAGGAGACCGGGCTGACCTGCTCGGTGGGGATTTCCGAGAGCCGGATGCTGGCGAAGATCACCAGTGAGCTTGGCAAGCCGGCCGGCCTCGTCGTCCTCTCCCGCGAGAAGGCGCTGGAGCGCTTCGGGGGCGACTCCCCCGGCCTCGTTCCCGGCATCGGGCCCAAGACCGTCGTCAAGCTGGAGCGGATGGGGATCCGCAGCCTGCGCGACCTTGGCGCCCGTCCGGTCGCCGAGCTCGAGGCCGCCTTCGGGCCGCGCAGCGGCGCCTGGCTGCACAATCGCGGGCGCCTGCTCGACCAGACGCCGGTGACGGTCGAGCACGAGACCAAGTCGCAGTCGGCGGAGACGACTTTCGACGTCGACGTGCGCGATCGCGCCCAGCTCGAGTCGCACCTCGCGGAGCTGAGCGCCGAGCTCTGCCGGCGCTTGCGCAAGCGCGAGCTGGAGGGACGGACGATCGGGATCAAGGTCCGCCTCGACGACTGGACCAACGTCACCCGCTCGCACACCGTCGAGGCGCCGACCAACGACCCGGACGTGGTCGGCCCGGTTGCCCTCGACCTGCTGCGCGCCTACGACCCGCAGCGGCCGGTGCGCCTGCTCGGCGTCCGCCTCGCTTCCTTCGAGCACGACGCCACGGCCGAGGACACCGAGGCCGAGCCGCAGCTGCAGCTCGGCCTCGGTGCCCCCTGACCGGCCTCAGCGGTTGGAGAGAACCGTGCCGACGCCGGGGAAGCGCAGCCGCTCCCGGGTCGCCTCGGTGAGGTCGAAGTCGCGACCGGCCACGTAGGGGCCGCGGTCGATCACCGGCACGGTGACGGTGCGGCCGCGGTAGCGCAGCTTCACCCTGGTCCCGCACGGCAGCGTCTTGTTGGCGACGCCGAGCGTCCCCGGCATCAGGGTGCCGCCACAGGCGACGCCGTTGCCGTAGAGGCCGGGCCCGTAGTAGGAGGCGCCGGCCGGCCGGTAGGCGGTCAGTCGCCGCGAGACGCTCGCCGCGCCGCGGCTGCGCGGGTCGTGGACTCCGTAGGCGCGAACGACGTAGTTGCCCGAGATCGCCGCGGTCCAACGGGACCGGAAGCGGCCGTCAGCCCCGGTGCGGAAACGCAGCACGGCGCCATCGGGCCCGTGGACGACCAGCTTCACCCGGTGGCGCCCCTTCGGCCGAACGCGGCCACGAACGACGACCGCCTCGCCGCGCATCACCGCGTGGCTGGAGACGTGGAGGGCAACGTGGGAGCGCAGGCGCTCGCCTCGATGATGGTGCGAAGCGCTCGCTGCGGCCGGCACGGCGCCGGCCGAGAGCGCGGCGGCGGCAGCCACCACGGGCAGGAGGTATCGCATCGATGTATCACTCGCTTTCTCGCTGCCTACGGGGTTAGCTGACGGGCTCGCGGACGTGGCACAGCGCCACGCTCGCTACGGGCGGCTCGCCGCCCGATTCGCCCCGACCGCGGCTTGGCGCCGCGGCAATTGGGTCCCCCGTTCCCGCTCGCGCAGCGCGAGGGGACTCGGCAGATGGGTTCGTTCCTTTTGCGAGGAAACACGCTAGGCGGGCCCGCAGAGCGCCGGGGTGACGGGACGCACACTCGGCCGGTTTCGCAAGGGCGCGTGCAAATGGCTCTGGTAAGCGAAAAATCGCCCCTGTCACGCACGGCCGACCTGTGCGAAGATGGACCGATGCCAGATCGTTTGAGCGGACTCGACACCTCCTTCCTGCACCTCGAGCGGGCCGGCGCCCACATGCACGTGGCCTCGGTCAGCATCTTCGAAGGCCCCGCCCCCTCGCACGCGGAGTTCCGCGACCACATCGGCTCGCGCCTGCATCTGGTCCCGCGCTTCCGCCAGAAGCTCCGCTTCATCCCCTTCGATCAGGGGCGGCCGGTCTGGGTCGACGACCCCCACCTCAACCTCGAGTACCACGTGCGCCAGACCGCGCTTCCCGCTCCGGGAAGCGACGAGCAGTTGCGCAACCTCGCCTCCCGGATCTTCTCCCAGCAGCTCGACCGCAGCAAGCCGCTCTGGGAGCTCTGGCTGGTCGAGGGCCTGCACGACGGCCGCTTCGCGATCATCGGCAAGAGCCACCACGCGCTGGTCGACGGCGTCTCCGGGGTCGACATCACCACCGTCCTCTTCGACCTCGACGCCGAGCCCGAGGGGCTGCCCGCCTCGTCGCCTCCCTGGCTGGCCCGGCCCGAGCCGTCCGACCTCGACCTGCTTGCCGAAGCGCTCCGCGAGCGCGTCACCAGCCCCAAGGAGATCGTCCGCGGCGTCCGCGCCGCCTTCCGCGGCCCGCGTCAGGTTCTGCGCGGGCTCGGCAGCACCTCGAAGATGGTCGGTGCCGGCCTCTCGGCCTCCCACCACCCCGTCTTCAACGTCGAGATCGGGCCGCACCGGCGCTTCGCGATGATCCAGGCCGATCTCGACGACCTCAAGCGCGTCAAGGACGCCCACGGCAGCACCGTCAACGACGTCATCCTCTCGGTCGTCGCCGGTGCGCTCGGCAAATACCTGCGCGCCCGCGGTCACGACACCGACGGTCTCGAGCTGCGGGCGATGGTGCCGGTCAGCGTCCGCGCCGCCGAAGAGCACGGCGCGCTCGGCAACCGCATCACCGCGATGATGGCGCCGCTGCCGGTCTGGTCCGACGACCCGATCGAGCGGTTGAAGATCGTCAGCGAGGAGATGGGCGACCTGAAGACCTCCGGCCAGGCGGTCGGTGCCGAAATCCTCACCAAGCTGACCGACTTCGCGCCGGGGACGATCGCCTCGCAGGCGGCACGCCTGCAGCCCGCCCAGCGCTTCTTCAACCTCGTCGTCACCAACGTGCCGGGACCGCAGTTCCCGCTCTACGTGCTCGGCCGCCGCATGGAGTCGATCTTCCCGATGGTGCCGCTGGCCCGTCGGCAGGCGCTCTGCGTCGGGATCATGTCCTACGACGGCCAGGTCAACTTCGGGTTGGTCGGCGACTACGACGCGATGGCCGACCTGGACAGCTTCGGCCTCGACCTCGAGGCCGCCGTCAACGAGATCGTCGGCACCGTCGCCGCCAAGCCCCGCAAGCGGGCCAAGGTGAGCGCCTCCGCGAACGGCAGCCGCGCCGTCGCCGCCGAGTCCCCCTCTTAAACGCCCGGCCGTTCAGCGGACCAGGTTGGCACGGACCCGGAACGGCACCTGGTCGGTCAGGTACAGCCAGTCGAGGCGGCGGGCGCTGAAGCCGCTTGCGGTCGCATCGGCGTTGACGACGACCGCGGTGAGGCGGCTGAAGCGGCCAGGGTCGGTCAGGCGCACGCGCAGGTCGCCGCCGCCGCGCCGGTAGCGGATCCGCGTCACGGCGTGGCCGTGGCGTTCGCTGCCGAGGCGGCCGACCAGGGCGACGCCGGCGGCGGTGCCGCGCGGCGCGGTGACGTGGACGACGACGGCGCGACCGTGCGGGGCGTGCAGGCGCAGCAGCTGGAAGGTGGTGTGGTTGAGCAGCCGGGTCAGGGTCGATCCGTCGATCGGCAGCGAGCCCTGCCGCGGCATGTCGGGATACAGGTAGCTCTCGCGAAACCCCTCCCCCGTGCGCCACTCGGCGACGGCGGCGGCGAAGAGGGTGAAGTCCCGGCTCAGGGTCGAGGGCCCCGCGGCGCGGATCGCCGCTTCGTAGGCGGCGACCGAGAAGCCGCCGGGACGGGCGTGAATCGCCTCGGCCCAGGTGCGCCGCACGATCGCCAGGCCGTAGTGGCGGGCCAGCCACTCGTTCCAGACCGCCGAGCCGTACATCTTGATCGAGCTGCTGGTCAGCGGCGTGTCCCAGCGCTTCACCCAGCGGCGCACGTAGCGCAGGTAGTCGTCGATGCCGTTGTAGACCTGGTCCTCCATCCAGGTCGCGGTCGACTCGGCGAACCAGGGGTCCTGGTAGGCGTCGTAGCCGAACTGGAGGATGTGGTTGTACTCGTGGGCGAAGGTCACCTCGAGGTCGTGCAGCGCGGTCGTCCCCGGGAACTCGAAGGAGCTGTAGTCGTTGTCGAGCACGAGGTAGCCGTGCAGGCGTCGCGGGATCCGGTGCCCTTTGCCCTGCTGGCCGCGATCGGGCGCCGCGTAGCCGAACAGCTCGCCGCCGATCTGGGAGAGGTAGACGTCGGTCTTGCCGCGGCCGCCGCCTTTGCGGCCGTCGCTCTTCGGCTCGCGCCAGCCGAGCTTGTCGTTCTCGATCGCGTGCACGTGTTCGGCGACCCGCAGCACCTGCTCGACGAAGTTGGGAATGCCGTCGCCGTCGACATCGGCGAGGTTCGGCGCGTCGATCCCCTCGGCGACCCAGTGGATGCAGAAGTTGGGCCCGCAGGCGGGCGAGCGCGGTGCCTCCGGCACGGTGTAGGCGTTGCGGTTGGGGTCGGGGTCGTCGGTTGGGCGCGCCGGGGCTTCCGTGGGCCGTGGCTTCGGCACGATGAACGGCTTCTGCGAGGGAGAGCCCAGGCTCGGCACGGCCGCGGCAATGCCGGTCGCCGCCGTGGCGGTCGCCGGGCCGGAGCCGGCGAGCAGGAGCACGGCGCTCGACGCCCCGGTGGCGAGGAGCACCGCCGTCGAGCGGCCGGCGAGATGGCGACGTCGGCGCTCGGGCATTCGCGGCAGCGTAGCGGTCGCCGCGGGTCGCTCCGCTGCCTGGGACCGCGATACTTCGCGGGTGTTCGACCGCAGAGACGGATGCGCGTAGCCCTCGCCCAGATCGACCCCACCGTCGGCGACATCGACGGCAACGCCGCCAAGATTGCCGAGTGGATCGGCCGTGCCCACGCCGCGGGCGCCGAGCTGACCGTCTTCCCCGAGCTCTCCCTGCCCGGCTACCCGGCGGAGGACCTCTACCTGAAGCGGCACTTCGTCGAGGCGAACCGACGCGCGATCGAGGAGCTGGCCCGCGGGGTCGACGGGACGACCGTGCTGGTCGGCTTCGCCGAGCCGGCCGCGGGCGGCGGCGATGCCCGCCACGCCCACAACTCGCTTGCCGTCCTCGCCGACGGCGCCGTCCAGGCCGTCTACCGCAAGAACCTCCTCCCCAACTACGCCGTCTTCGACGAGCAGCGCTACTTCATCCCCGGCGAGGGCCCGCTCTCGGTCGAGGTCGGCGGCGAGGGGATCGGGCTGACGATCTGCGAGGACGTCTGGCAGCCCGGCCCGCCGGCGCAGGCCGAGGCGGAAGCGGGGGCGCGGCTGATCGCCAACCCCTCCGGCTCGCCGTACCACCGCGGCAAGGGCCGCGAGCGCGAAGCGATGTTCGCCGAACGGTCGCGCGCCTACGGCGCCCACTTCCTCTTCTGCAACCTCGTCGGCGGCCAGGACGAGCTCGTCTTCGACGGCCAGAGCCTCGTCACCGCCCCCGACGGCAGCGTCATCGCCCGGGCGGCGCAGTTCGAGGAGGAGCTGCTGGTCTGCGAGGTCCCCGGCGGCGGGGCGCTGGCGGAGCCGCTCTCCGACCTCGACGAGGTCTACGGCGCCCTCGTCCTCGGCCTCCGCGACTACGTGGAGAAGAACGGCTTCCGCCACGTCGGCGTCGCCCTCTCGGGCGGCATCGATTCGGCCCTGGTCGCCCTCCTCGCCGCCGATGCGCTCGGCCCCGAGCGGGTCAGCTGCGTTGTCATGCCTTCGCCACATTCCAGTCATGAAACCCAGCAGGACGCCCGGAATATCGCCGCAAACCTCGGCGTCGAGCTGATCGAGATCCCGATCGGGGAGACGATGCGCGACTACGAGCGCGCCCTCGGACCGGCCTTCTCGCGCAACGGCGGTGGCGCCGAGGAGCCGCTGCCGCGCGACCCGACCAGGCGCTCCGAGCCCGACCTGGCCGCCGAGAACATCCAGGCGCGGATCCGCGGCAACCTGATGATGGCCCTCTCCAACCGCCATGGCTGGCTGGTCCTCACCACCGGCAACAAGAGCGAGATGTCGGTCGGCTACGCGACCCTCTACGGCGACATGGCCGGTGGCTTCGCGGTGATCAAGGACGTGCCGAAGACGCTCGTCTACAGGCTCACCGAGCGGCGCAACGAGCGTGCCGGCCGGGAGCTGATCCCGGCCTCGGTGCTCGAGCGCCCGCCCTCGGCAGAGCTGCGCCCCGACCAGCTCGACAGCGACTCCCTCCCCCCCTACGACCTGCTCGACCGCATCCTCGAGGCCTATGTCGAGCGCGACCAGGGCCGCGAGGAGATGATCGCCGCCGGCCTGCCGGCGGCCGTGGTCGACGACGTGATCCGGCTCGTCGACCGCTCCGAGTACAAGCGCCGGCAGGCAGCGCCGGGAATCCGCATCACCCCGAAGGCGTTCGGCAAGGACCGCAGGCTGCCGATCACCAACCGCTTCGGCGGTTAGCGGTCGCTGGGGATCGGCCGTACGGCGATCGTCATCTGGGCCATAGCGCAGAGGCGCTCGTCGGCGTCGAGGACTTCGGCGTCCCAGACCCAGGTAGTGCGGCCGCGGTGGCGGGCCCGGGCACGCACTTCGGCGTGGCCCTGGGTGACCGGGCGGATGAAGGTGACCGAGATCGACTGGCCCATCGCCGCCATGCCCTCAGCGAGGACGACGAGGGCGGTGGCGCGGGAGCAGACGCTCTCCACGAGAGTCGACATCACGCCGCCGTGGAGGAGGCCGACCGGCTGGCGCAGCTCGTCGCGCATCGCCACCCGGACACGGGCATGGTCGGGATCGTCGTCGAGCCACTCGGTGCCGAGGAGCGCGTCGAAGTGGGAGAGCGGGCCGCCCTGGTCGTCGGTCATCGATCGGCACCCTAGCGGCGGTCGAGGTTAAGCCTTCGCGAGAAGGGCGGTGAGCCATTCAAGCCGCCGCCCGGAACCCGTAGGGTTCCTGCCCGGTGGCGCTCAGCGAGGATCAGAAGGCGATGTTGCGCCTGCTTGCGCAGCGCGAGCAGGGATACGACGACCTGGCAGCCCTGATGGGACTGAGCGTCGACGAGGTGCGCGCCAAGGTCAAGGACTCGCTGGCGCAGTTGGAGGCCGAAGGCGAGCCGGCGCCCGACGTTCCGTCCCCCGGCCCTGCCGAGCCGGTCGCGCCTGAGGTCGAGGAGCCGGCGCCCCCAGCGCCCGAGCCGCCGGCCGCCGAGGAGAAGCCGGTCCCAGCGCCCGCACCGGAGCCCGCTCGCCCCGCGGCGAAGCCAGCCAAGCCGACCGAGCCGCCCCAGCCGGCGCCCACCCACCCGAGCAACGGGCGCGCTGGGATCTCCCTCCCCAAGGACCGCGGCGTCCAGGCAGCGATCGGCGCCGGGCTGCTGGCGGTCGTGGCGATCGTCGTGCTGCTGATCGCCGGCGGCAGCGGCGGCGACTCGAACGAAGGCTCATCCGCCTCCTCCGGGTCCGGCGCAGGCAGCCCCGCCAACGTCTCCGAAAACTCCGAACTGACCGAGGCCGAACTGAAGCCGGTCGACGGTGGCGACGGCGAAGGTCAGGCGATTTTCGGCCGCGTCAAGAAGAACGTCGTCCTGCAGGTCGAAGCGAAGGGGCTGGAACCGTCGCCGCAGGGGTCCGCCTACTCGATCTGGCTCTACAAGTCGCCGAAATTGGCGCTGCGGGTCGGCGCCGTGCGGGTGACCGACAACGGCGCCATCGCCGTGCAGCTGCCGATCCCGACCGAACTGCTCGCCTACGTCGCCAGCGGTGCCTTCAACCAGGTCGACATCGCCCTCACCGAAGACTCCGCCTACGCGGCCGAGGTGGCGAAGTCAAAACAGGAAAAACGCCTCCCCGAACACGTCGGCGAATCGGTCCTGCGTGGGGAGATCGTCGGCCCGGCGATCGAACAGGCCGCCGAAGAATCCGGCGGCTAGCCCGGGATCAGCTTGCCGGGGTTCATGATCCCGGCCGGGTCGAGCTGCTCCTTGACCGCCCGCAGCACTTCGACTCCCGTCTCCCCCACCTCGGCCTCCATGTAGGGGATGTGGTCGCGGCCGACGGCGTGGTGGTGGGTGATCGTGGCGCCGCAGGCGACGATCGCCTCGCAGGCGGCCTGCTTGACCCGGCGCCACTGCTCGAGCTCCGCGCCGGCGCGGCGGCGCGCGACGAAGGTGAAGTAGAGCGAGGCGCCGTCGGCGTAGGCGTGCGAGAGGTGGCACCAGACGATGCCCGGGGTGCTCTGCTCGTCGAGGGCGCCGCGGATCGCCGTGGCGACGGCGTCGTGCAGCTCGTGGAGGCGCGTCCAGGTGTGTGAGGTCTCCAGGGTCTCGACGATCGCGCCCTTCTCCATCAGCGCGTCGCGGAGGTACGGGCCCTGGTAGCGCCCGTGCTCCCAGGAGCGGCCGGCCCCCTGACCGAGGTAGACGGCGCCGCCGGCGCGCAGCGCCCGCACGGCGAGGGCGCGTCGGCGCGCCACGGCCTCCTCCTCGCCCTCGAAGCCGACGATCACCAGCGAGCCGCCGCGGCGGCGGCGCAGGCCGAGGTAGCCGCCGAAGAGCTTGGCGGCGGCGCCACGCGGCCCGGAGAGCGCCAGCGAGCCTTCGGTCTCCTCCTCGTCGGAGATGCGGATCACGTCGGGCAGGCCGCTGCCCTGCGCCAGCGAGCGGACGATCTCGGCACCGGCCTCGAAGCCCGCCGCCATCCAGGCCTCATAGCGGCGCAGCCGGGGCGCCGGGCGAACTCGCACGGTGACGTCCGGGATCACGCCGAGGGTGCCCTCGGAGCCGACGATCAGCTCGCGGAGAGCCGGGCCGGCGGCGGTGTGCGGCGTCGCCAGGGTCTCCAGGTCGCCCGCCGGGGCGAGGAGGCGGACCGAGCTGACGAGATCGTCGAAGCGGCCGTAGCCGCTCGAGGCCTGGCCGGCCGATCGAGTGGCGGCGAAGCCGCCGATCGTCGCGTACTCGAAGGACTGCGGGAAGTGGCCCAGGGTGAGGCCCTCGCGGGCGAGCGCCGCCTCCGCCTCCGGCCCGCGCAGGCCGGCGCCGAGGAGGGCGGTCAGCGATCGCCGGTCGACCTCCATATCGCGCAGGGCGGAAAGATCGAGGCTGACGAGGCGCTCGTGGACTCCCCGCAGCGGCTCGACGCCACCGACGACGCTGGTGCCGCCGCCAAAGGGCACGACCGCGATGCCATCCTGCGCGCAGATCTCGAGCACCCGCCGCACCGCCTCCGCGTCCCCGGGTGCCAGTACCGCGTCCGGAGCACCATCGAGCGCGCCCAGTCGTAGTCGCGCCAGGTCGGCGTACCCCTTGCCGGCGGCATGTCGCAGCCGGTCCTCAGCGTCCGTGGAGACGTTCTCCGACCCGACCGCGTCGATCAGCGCTTCCGGCAGCGGCTGCGCCTCGGATAGAGGAAAGTCACCGAGCTCGTGGGCCAGTGGCCAGGGCTCCAGGTCTCCCAGGCGCTCACGAAGCACCGCCAGCGCCGCCTCGTCGAGTTGCGGTCGCACCGACGGGTCGCCCCACCCCCACCAGTTCGCATCCCGCCTCAGGGCGCTCACCGCAGGCCTCCTGGGGCGACTTCTTCCCACCCGTGAGGGACTAAACCGCCCCGCCTCACGTCAGCGCCCTCTCGAGCCCCTCCAGGGCCTGGTCGAGCAGACGGCCCTGGCCGCTGCGCATCATCGGCGACCCGAAGCGGGACATCCCCCGCAGCGTCTGCGATGCGGTCAGGTTGACCTCGGTCGCCTCGCCCTCGGGCCGGAGGCGGATCTCCACTTCGGAGGCGCGCAGGTGCTTGGCGAACGGCGTTCCCTCCAGCTGCTGCTCCCAGACGTAGCGGTCGTTGGTGGCGCTGCTGAGGCAGCGGAAGTCGGCGCGGACGCCGCGCCCTTCGGCGGTCTCGAGCACCTTGGTCCACTGGCTGCGCCGGCCGCTGTCCTTCTGATCGACGTTCTCCACCCTGCTCACCCGTGGCCACCAGCGCGGCAGGCTGTAGGGGTCGGAGACGAGCTCCCAGACCTCGTCGACGGGAGCCGCGATCGTGCGCCGGCGGCTGACGCGGGGCATCGGTGCGCCCTACTCGCCGGCGAGACGGCGCAGGTCCCGGACCAGCAGCAGGTGCTTGAGATGGCTGACGGTCGCCGCCAGGCTTTCCAGGCTCTGCAGCGCCTCTTTGCGGCGCTCGGGGTTGCGCGAGCGCAGCGAAGGGCCGAGCAGCGCTTCCAGCAGGTTGGCCTCGCGGTCGGCCGAGGAGCGGAAGACACGCAGGTTGCGGGCGCCGACGCCGAAGCGCGAGAGTTCGTTGGCGGCACGGACGATCTCCTGGTCGGTCTCGTCGTAGACCACCCTGCCTTCGCGTTTCTCGGGCTGGACGATGCCGAAGTTCTCGAGCTCGGCGATCAGCTCCTCGCGGGCGCCGGTCTCCTCGATCACCTCGTCGAGGGTCAGGTGGGCGCGCGAGGTCTCGACCAGGATCGCCCGGCGCACCGAGCCGCCGCTCTGCCGCCGCTCGCCCTCGCCGAGACCGACCTCGCCGCCGGCGGCGAGCTCCTGGCGGATCACCTTCAGCGGCAGGAACTCGTCCCGCTGCAGGCGCAGGATCGTCCGCAGCCTTTCCACGTCGGCCTGGCTGTAGAGGCGGTAGCCGCCCGAGGTGCGGCGGGGGCTGAGCAGCTTCTGGTCCTCGAGGTAGCGGATCTTCGAGATCGAGACGTCGTCGAACTCGTTCTGGAGGATCTTGCAGACGGCGCCGATCGTCAGCGCCTTGCGGGGGCGGCTGGCCGATTCCGGTGGCCGGGTCGGTTGCTCGGAGAGAGCCACGCTAACGCTCCAGGTAACTCAGCTTGTACTTGCCGACCTGGATCTCGTCGCCGTCGGCGAGCCGGTGCGACTCGATCCGGCGGCGGTTGACGTAGGTGCCGTTGAGCGAGCCGAGGTCGTCGATGTAGAGGCCGTCGCGGCGGCGCACCAGCAGCGCGTGGTTGCGGGAGACGGTGACGTCGTCGAGGAAGACGCCCGCGTCGGGGCTGCGACCGATGCTGACCCGGTCCTCCTCGATGCTGAAGCTCTCGCCGGCGCGGCCGCCGCCGGCGCGGATCACCAGCGCCGCACCCGCCGCCTCGACCACCTCGTCGATGTCGACCGGCTGCATGTCGCCGGTCTCACCGACCGTGTAGGTCATCGTCGTCGGGTCCTCGCCGCCCTCGCTGGGGCCACCGAGATACGCACCGCACTTCTGGCAGTAGTTGGCGCCCTCGGGGTTCGCGAACCCACACTCGGGACAGTGAACGGCCATCGCTGCTCCGCGGTCCTAGGCCGCGCTCTCGCCCTCCGACGACTGCTTCGCCTTGCCGGCGAGGATCTCGGTCAGCTGCTCGACGTCGTCGCCGGAGATGATCGAGTCGCCCCGCTCACGCTTCTGGCGCAGGCGGTTGACGAGCTCCGCCCGCATGATGTCGATCTTGCCGTGCAGCACGCGGCGCTTGTAGGAGATCTCGTTCTCCTCGGCCATCAACTTGTCGATCATCTCTTTCAGCTCAACGTCGCTGAGAGAGCCCAGATCGGGAAAAGTGTCCTCCATCTTGCTCCTTAGATGCCGAGGCGTGGGCGCCTCCGTTTTCGCAAGGGACGGATTATAGGTAGGCCGCGGGGCAAGGTTCAACTGCAGGTTGAAGGTTCCGGCGATTTGGAGCTCAGCTTGCAGCGCGGGCGGCACGCACGGCGCGGATGCCGGTGCGCGCGTAGAGCACCGTGGCGACGATCGCCAGGGCGAGGCCAACCAGCAGCAGCGCCGTCGGCACCCAGCCGGCGAAGACCAGCGCGAAGAAGATCCCGCCCATGATCGGGAAGACGGAGATGCGGCCCGGCCAGTTGACTTCGACGTCGACGCCGTGGCGGAGGCCGTACTGGGCCAGCACCAGCATCGCCAGCTCGCGCAGCGCCAGCAGGGCCAGAGCCCAGCGCGGCAGCAGCTCGAAGCTCCAGCAGACGGCCGCGCCGGCGAGGATCGTCAGCCGGTCGATCAGCGGATCGAGCAGGGCGCCGAGGCGGCTGTACTGGCCGGTGACGCGGGCGAGGAAGCCGTCGAGATAGTCGCCGGCGGCGATCAGCCAGAAGATCGTCGCCGAGGCGACGGTGCGCCCGTCGCCGGATTCGTAGGCGAGGTAGAGGAAGACCGGGATCCCCGCCAGGCGCAGGTAGCCGACCAGGTTCGGGATCGTCCACGGGTTGAGCGGCTCGCCTTTGCGGGTCTGCCGCGGTTTGGAGCCGGTGCGGTCGAGGCCGAAGAGGCGCCGGACCCGGCCACGACCGAAGGGGGCGTTGTCGGTCACCTCGTCTCCCCCTCGGAGTGCGGCGACGGGCAGGCCGCGAGGCTCAGTAGGCCTTGGCGAAGACCGCTTCGACGACCGCCGGCTCGCCGGTCAGCACGCAGGCGCTGCCCTGCTCCAGCTGCTGATCGAAGGGCAGGCAGCGAACCGAGACCTTGAGCTCCTCCATGATCTCCCCCGAGCGCGCCGATTCGCTCCAGGGCGCCCGCACGAAGCCGCCGCTGCTCGGATCGCCGTCGTCGCCCTCGAACCATCGCCGGAAATCATCCACGTTGCGGACGTCGCGTGCGGTTCGCGTCGCCAGGCGGTCGGCCGCGGCCGCCAGGTAGCTCGCCTGCACTTCCTCGAGGAGGCCGGGAACTCTGGCCGCGATCTGATCCCGCGGGACGCTCTCGCCCGAGCGTCCCTCCGCGTCGCGGCGGCGCAGCATCACCGCGCCCTCGGCGATGTCGCGGGGGCCGACTTCGAGGATCAGCGGCACGCCCTTGCGGACCCACTCCCAGCGCTTCGCCGGCGCCTCGCGGTCGCGCCGGTCGGCGAGGACCCGCACCTCCTCGCCCGCGTAGGACTGCTGACCCAGCTCGGCCGCCAGCTCCTCGACGAAGGCGAGGACGGCGTCGGTCTCCTCGCCCCGCAGGATCGGCACGATCACGACCTGCTGGGGAGCGACCCGCGGCGGCAGCCGCAGGCCGTCGTCGTCGGAGTGGGACATCACCAGGGCGCCGAGCAGGCGGGTCGAGACCCCCCAGGAGGAGGTGTGGACGAGCTGGCGCTCGCCGTCGCGGTCGAGGAACTGGATCCCTGCCGCTTCCGCGAAGCCCTGGCCGAGGTAGTGCGAGGTCCCCGCCTGCAGGGCCTTGCCGTCCTGCATCATCGCCTCGATCGAGAGGCTGCTGACGGCACCGGGGAAGCGCTCTTCGGCGGGCTTCTCCCCGGTCACCACCGGGATCGCCAGGATTGACTCGGCGAAGTCCCGGTAGACCTCGAGCATCCGCGCGGTCTCCTCGCGGGCCTCGGCCTCGGTGGCGTGGGCGGTGTGGCCCTCCTGCCAAAGGAACTCGGTGGTCCGCAGCAGCACCCGCGGGCGCAGCTCCCAGCGGACGACGTTGGCCCACTGGTTGATCATCAGCGGCAGGTCGCGGTAGGAGTCGATCCATTTCGCGAAGGACTTGCCGATCACGGTCTCCGAGGTCGGCCGCACGATCAACGGCTCGGCCAGCTTCCCCGCCGGCCGCAGCTTGCCCGGCGAGTCCGGGTCGGCCTCGAGCCGATGATGGGTGACGACCGCCATCTCCTTGGCGAACCCCTCGACGTGCTCGGCCTCCTCCTCGAAGTAGCTGAGCGGGATGAAGAGCGGGAAGTAGACATTCTGGGCCCCGGTCCGCTTGATCTCGCGATCGAGCTGGCCCTGCATCAGCTCCCAGACCGCGTAGCCCCAGGGCCGGATCACCATGCAGCCGCGCACGTGCGCGAGTTCGGCGACCTCGGCCTCCTTCACCACCGCCTGGAACCAGGCCGGAAAGTCCTCGGAACGGGTCGGCGATATTCCCTTCGCGGCCATGGCGCGCGAGTCTATTTACTGAGGGGAGGGCTGGAGATGCGCCTCAGGCGCGGGTGAAACGGCGCCCCGCCGTCGGCGAGGCCTCCTCGTCGAGCAGGACTTTGTCCGACTCGCCCCGTTCGACCGCTTCCTTCTCCATCTGGGCGATCTTCTCGGGGGTCAGGTCGCCGGCGTTTTCCTGCTCGATCCGGGCCACCCACTCGGCGCCCTCGCGCGACTCGGCCTCGTCGAACTCGACCTCGCCTCGGTCGAGCGACTTGTCGATCTCTTCGAAGAGGGTGTCGACCAGCTTCTCCTGCGGCACCTTGCGCAGCGGTTTGCCGCCGGCGAAGATCAGGCCCTCGTTCTTGGCGCCGGCGATCCCGAAGTCGGCGTGGCTGGCCTCGCCGATGCCGTTGACGGCGCAGCCGAGCACGGCCACCTCGACCGGCTCCGCGTAGCCCTCCAGGCGCTGCTCGATCTCGGCGACCACTGAGTCCATGTCGAACTGGAGGCGGCCGCAGGTCGGGCAGGCGATCAGGACCGGGCCGCGCTCGCGCAGCTGCAGGGCCTTGAGGATCTCCCAGGCGACCTTGACCTCCTCCTCGGCATGGAAGGTCGAGAGGCTGATCCGGATCGTGTCGCCGATCCCGTCGGCCAGCAGGGTGCCGAGGCCGACCGCCGATTTCAGCGATCCCCCCCATTTCGTTCCGGCCTCGGTGACGCCGAGGTGCAGCGGGTAGGGAATCTTCTCGGAGAGCAGGCGGTTGGCGGCGATCGTGTTCGGCACGTTGGTCGACTTGATCGAGACCTTGAAGTTCTCGAAGTCGAGACCCTCCATCAGCTCGACGAACTCGACGGCGGCGGCGACCAGCGCCTCGACCGGCGATTCGCGCTCGAGCGCGTGCAGGTGTTTCGGCAGCGAGCCGGAGTTGACGCCGATCCGCATCGGCACCCCGGCGGCGGTCGCCTTCACAGCCACCTCGGCGACTTTGTCGCGACCGCCGATGTTGCCGGGGTTGAGGCGGATGCAGTGGGCGCCCGCGTCGATCGCTTTCAGGGCCAGGGTGTGGTTGAAGTGGATGTCGGCGATCACCGGGATCGGCGATTCGCGCACGATCGTCTTCAGCGCCTCGGCGTCCTGCTCGCGCGGCACCGCGCAGCGGACGATGTCGGCGCCGGCCTCCGCGACCTTGTGGATCTGCTCCATCGTCGCCGCCAGGTTGGCGGTCTCGGTCTTGGTCATCGTCTGCACGGCGACGGGCGCACCGCCGCCGATGGGCACCTTGCCAACGAAGATCTGCCGCTTTGAAGCCATGTGGGAAGCGTATATGGCTCGATCCCCGCGCTCGCTTTGAACCTTTCGCATTGCACGTTCGTATTCTGGAAACGCAAGGGTTTCCAAGGGGAAGGGTTCGAGATGGGACGACCTGGGCTGTTGCGCGGAGTGGCGCCGTTGGGCGCCGCGATCTTCGCTCTGCTGGTGCTGGCGCCGGTCGCGGGCGCGACCTTCCACCTGATCAAGGTGCGTGAGATCCATCCCAGCGCGGGCGACGACGCCTACGTCGAGCTGCAGATGTTCGCCGGCGGCCAGAACTTCCTCACCACCCACTCGATGACCGTCTACAACAGCGCCGGCTCGCTGGTCCGCAGCTCGACCTTCGGCTCTGGGGTCGCGAAAGCCGAAAACCAGAGCACCGTCCTGATCGGCGACACGGGCGTGCAGGCGAGCTTCGGCGTCGCTCCCGATCTGGTCGATTCCGCCCTCAGCATCCCCGCGTCCGGCGGGGCCGTCTGCTGGAACGCCGGTGGGCTTCCCGCCGATTGCGTTGCCTGGGGGAACTTCACCGGCGGGGCCGCGCTGCAGGCCTCGGCGGGGACCGGCGTCGGCACCCCCGCGGCGGCAAGCGGCGTTGCCGCCGGCAAAGCGCTGCGCCGCTCGATCGCACCCGGCTGCCCGACCCTGCTCGAGGAAAGCGACGACAGCGACAACAGCGCCGCCGACTTCGCCGAAGTGACGCCGGCGCCTCGCAACAACGCCAGCCCGATCGCCGAGATGGTCTGCGCCGGCGTGCCGAACACGGCGATCGACGATCGCCCACCTCTGAACTCGAACAGCACCAGCGCCGAATTCACCTACGAAGCGCCGACCGCGACCAGCTACGAGTGCAAGCTCGACGCGGCCACCTTCGCGAGCTGCCCGACCATCGGCCAGCAATACACCAGCCTCAGTCAGGGCAGCCACACCTTCCAGGTGCGCGGCGTCAACGTGTCCGGGCCCGACCCCACGCCCGCCTCCTACACCTGGACCGTCGACACGACGGCGCCGACGACGACGATCGACACCCACCCGGTCGATCCCAGCCGCGGCGACAGCGCCGCCTTCGGCTTCCACGCCAGTGAGACCGGCGCCAAATTCGAATGCAGCGCCGTGCCGGTCGGTCAGCCGGACTCGTTTACGGCCTGCGTCTCCGGCAAGACCTACACGGCGCTCCCCGACGGGGAATTCGTCTTCAAGGTCCGCGCCACCGATCTCGCCGGCAACTCCCAGGTCACCCCGACCAGCTTCACCTGGGAAGTCGACAACTCACTGGCCGACACGACCCCGCCGGAAACGGCGCTTCTCGGCAAGCCGGCGGATCCGAGCACGAGCGCGGTCGCGACCTTCACCTACAGCTCCAACGAGCCGGGCTCGAGCTTCGAATGCTCCCTCGACGCCGCCGCCTTCGCCGCCTGCCCGACCGCCGGGATCACCTATTCCGGCCTGGCCTCCGGCCCACACGCCTTCCAGGTGCGCGCCGTCGATCCGAGCCTGAACAAGGATCCGAGCCCGGCCAGCTACAGCTTTCAGGTGGTTCTGCCGGTTCCGAGCGATCCAGGCTCCGGTGGCGGTGGCGGCGGAACCGGCGGCGGCACCCCTTCTTCGACTCCCGCGCCCGGCCCGTCGCAGCCCGCGACTACCGCGCCCGACACCACCATCGCCGCCAAGCCAGGAGCGAAGACCACGGATCGAACCCCCACCTTCCGCTTCCGCGCGGCCACGGGAGCCAGCTTTCAGTGCAAGCTGGACAAGGGCCCGTTCAAGGCCTGTCGCTCGCCTTACACGACGCCGACGCTCGCTCCTGGCAAGCACACCCTTCTGGTCCGGGCGGTCCTCGGCGGCGTCCCCGACCCGAGCCCGGCCAGCTTCTCCTTCAAGGTGGTGCGAAGCCGATGAGCTCGGCGCGCCGCCTTTCCTGCTCGTTGGCGCTGGCCGTCGCGTCGCTCGGCCTCGCCGCCTCGCCGGCGGCAGCCACCTTCCACCTGATGGAGGTCCGCGAGATCTACCCGGGCTCGGTTGCCAGCCCCGGCTCCGAGTACGTGGAGCTGCAGATGTACGCGGCGGGCCAGAACCTGGTCGGCGGTCATTTCCTGCGGGCCTACGGCCCGACCGGAAGCGTCGTCGCCACCGACACCTTCCCCGCCGACGTGAAGGGGGACGCCGACCAGAGCACCCTGGTGCTGGCCTCGCCGGAGGCGGAATCCCAGTTCGGGATCGTCGCCGACGGGCCGCTCTCCCCTTCCGGCCAGCTCGACCCCAGCGGCGGTGCCGTCTGCTGGGAGACGATCGACTGCGTCTCCTGGGGCAGCTTCAGCGGCTCGCTCCCCTCCCCCGCCGGCTCACCGGCGGCGCCCGGCGGCATCACCGACGGGATGGCCCTGCGGCGGACGATCTCCCCCGGCTGCGAGACCCTGCTCGAGCCCACCGACGACCACGACAACAGCGCCGCCGACTTCTCCGCCGTCTTCCCGGGACCGCGCCCCAACTCGGTGCCCGCCAGCGAGCGTCCCTGCGAAACGCCTGCCGGAGGCGGCCAAGCACCAAAGGAAGGTGGCGCCACCGGCGGGGGCCCCGCAGGGAACGACGGGCATGCCGGCGCTCCGCGGACGACGCTGCGTGGTACGCCAGCCAAGCGCGGCACTGACCGAACGCCGACCTTCCGCTTCCGCTCCGACGAGCCTTGGTCCGAGTTCGAATGCCGGCTCGACCACGAAAACTTTCGCCCCTGCGCCTCGCCGCGGACCCTCGGCCCCCTCGCCTACGGTCGCCATCGCTTCTGGGTCAGGGCCCAGGACGCCAGCGAGACGGTCGACCCCTCCCCCGCCTCGTTCGCCTTCCGGATCGTGCGCCGCCGTTAGCGGACTTTGAAGCCTTCGCCGCTGAGGCGGCCGATGTCGTTGCTGAGGCCGATGAAGAAGAGCATCGCCACCAGCGCGAAGCCGATCATGCTGGCTCGCTCCATCACCCGCAGCGAGACCGGCCGGCCCCGCAGTTTCTCGACGATCGCCCAAAAGATGTGGCCACCGTCGAGCGGCAGGATCGGCAGCAGGTTGACCAGGCCGAGCGAGAGGCTGACGATCGCCAGCAGCAGCAGCGCCTGGGTGAGGCCGACGTCGATCGTCTGGTTGGCCACGTCGCTGGTGCCGACGATTCCGGAGATCTGCTTCCGTTCCTTCGATTCGAAGATGTGGGCGAAGATCGAGCCGGTTTTCGAGGTGATCATCCAGACCGAGTCCCAGGCGCGACTGACCGCGGCTCCGAGGCCGATCTGCGTGGGCTCCGAGCCGAACCCGAACCCAACCAGGGTCTGCCCTGCTGCCGCGTCGTACCTGGGGCGGACCGAGATGACCCGGACATGTCCGTCGCGCAGAACGGTCAGGCGGACCGGCGTCGCGGCCAGGCAGCCGTCCTTCGTCGCTCCCTTGGGGCACTCATGGCTGCCGATTTCCCGACGGAAATCTTCGACACGCTCGCCCGGCCCGGCGTTGAGATAGCGACTGCCGTCGACGGCGACGATCCTGTCGCCCTTGTGCAGGACGCCGGAGGCGGGGGTCTTCGGGAGCACGTCTTCGACCGTCTGCGTCCCCTGCTGGGCATTGGTCAGATAGACCGCCGCGAAGATCATGAAGGCGAGGACGATGTTGACCGCCGGGCCCGCGACGACGACGACGATCCGCTTCCAGACCTTCTGCCGATAGTAGGCGCGGTGAGCGACCTCGGGAGGCAGCTCCTCCTCCGGGTTCATGCCGCTGATTTTCACGTAGCCGCCGAGTGGGATCGCTTTGACGCCATACTCGGTCTCACCCCGTTTGAACGACCAGATCGTCGGGCCGAAGAAGAGAAAGAAACGCTCGACCCGCATCCCCGTCACCTTGGCGGCAAAGAAGTGGCCGGCCTCGTGGAGCATGATCAGCAGGCAGAAGCCGAGGAAGATGTAAAGCCAGTTCATGCTGGCATCAACCCCCTGACGTGCTCTTCGCTGCGGCGCCGCGCCTCGGCGTCGGCGGCGAAGAGGTCGTCGAAGTGGCCGACCGGCTGCGCCGGCATCTCCTCGAGGACGCGGCCGATCACGGCGGCGATGCCGGTGAAGGGGATGCGGCCGTCGAGGAAGGCGGCGACCGTCACCTCGTCGGCGGCGTTGAGGACGCAGGGTGCGGTGCCCCCGGCAGCACCGGCCTCGAGGGCGAGGCGCAGGCAGGCGAAGGTGCTGAGGTCCGGCTCCTCGAAGGTGAGGGCGCCGGCGGCGGCGAGGTCGAGCCGCGGCACGTCGACGTCGGCACGCTCGGGGAAGTTGAGCGCGTAGGAGATCGGCACCCGCATGTCGGGGTAGCCGAGGTGGGCCAGCGAGGAGCCGTCGTTGAGATCGATCAGCGAGTGGACCAGCGACTGCGGGTGGACGACGACGTCGATCCGCTCGTAGGGAACGGCGAAGAGGTGATGCGCCTCGATCGCCTCGAAGCCCTTGTTCATCAGCGTCGCCGAGTCGATCGTGATCCGCCCGCCCATCCGCCAGGTCGGGTGCGCGAGCGCCTCCTCGACGCTGACGTCGGCGAGGTCCTCGCGGCCGCGGAAGGGCCCGCCCGAGGCGGTCAGGACCAACCGCTCGACGGTCCCCGGCGCCTCGCCGCCGATCAGCTGGAAGAGGGCCGAGTGCTCGGAGTCGACCGGCAGCAGGCGCTTCCCGGTCGCCTCGGCCAGCGCCGTGATCAGCTCGCCGCCGATCACCAGGCTCTCCTTGTTGGCGAGCGCCACGTCGATGCCCTCGGTCAGGGCGACGATCGTCGAGCCGAGCCCGGCAGCGCCGACGACTGCGTTGAGGACAAGATCGGCGCCGGAGTCGGTGATCAGCTCACGAACGCCCTCCTCACCGCTGAGGACGCGGCCACTCCAGGCCTCCTGGGCGCGCGCAGCCGCATCGGCGTCGGCCAGCGCCACGGCCGGCACCCCATGCTCGCGCGCCTGCTCCACGGTCAGCTCCCAGCCCGACCCCGCCGCCAGGCCGACCGCCTGCAGCTCTCTGGACCGCCCGATCACCCCGAGCGCCTGCGTTCCTATGGACCCGGTCGAGCCGAGCACGAGAACCTTCTTCATGCGTCCTCAGAGGATACGGAGTGACGCGTCTGCCTTTAGGCTTCTATAGGACGTGCATTTACAGCCGCGCCAGTAAAAAGTGCCACCGCGAGGTGGTAGCGAAACCACGGCAAACAGATCCAGCCGGTCAAGTCGGACGCGAGGACTTTGTCAGAGGTCCAGAGTAGACCGCTCCAGACTGGCGGGAGAACCCGGTCGGATCAGTTCGGTTGCAATGCACCACACGGGTGCCGTCTCCTGGACATCGAAGAGGTCTTCTCGCTCGGTTTCCCAACGCTCAATATCGGCGATATCGCATCCCCAAGCATCCGCCACGAGCCGGAAAATCTCGCTTTCGATCGACCTGCGCTCGGGGCCGATCATTCCCTCTGGAGTCGGCTTGATACGAGAGCGCACGTCCAGAGCATCGTTCGTAAGCGTGATTACCGGCTCCGGGGGAATGGCCTGAACGTCACGTGCGTCGATGGCTGCGTCCATCGCGTCGACGATCTGGACGATGTCGCGCTCAGCCGCCCACTCTTTCAGCCCGCGACGGTTCAAGGGGCCAACTGCACTGTCCGCAAATACAAGTTCCCCGGGATCCCCGCCGAGGGCCAGAATCATTCCAGCGACCTCACCCGATTCGGCAGTTGCCAGAACTCCGATACGGCCCGCTTGCGTAGAAGCCCAATTGGCTACGTCCTCGCGGTTAGCCGTCGGGATACCGTGGCTGCGGGAAGCGTCAACATCGTCCACCCACAGCACCCCTGCGATTCCCGGGGCGTTACCCACTCTAAGTCCGCCGGCAACCAGTACGCCGGAAGAGTCGTAGCGGTGTTCGAGTGCTGCTCGACCCGCTGGGGAACTGGCTGAGCCCACGAAATCCATTCGCCCAGCAGCTGCGCCGGGTCGCCCCCAAGTTCTTTTGCCTCGGATTCTTTCCAGTAGCTCCTCTCCTGAAATCGTGATCCAATCTTCCGCTTGGAGTACCTCAACCGGATCCTCACTACCGAAGGCGGACCTCAGGTCGACAGGAAAGGCCGGTGCAAGTTGTCCGAGTCGTTCCGCGAGTGAGGACCCTGCAGAATCCTTGCTCTCTTCAGATGAGCGCGAGACCCCAAGCCACTCCCTCACAGAGTCTTCAACATCCGGCCCTCTCAGGCGCACCACCGTGCCGGGTTGCATAAGGCGCTCATTCGATGCCGCAGCACGAAGGAGCGGACGATGCCTGGCCCCGAGTCCGAATGAGAGGACCCGAGTCTCTTCCTCTCCACCACGCCAAGGTCGACTTATCACCTCGACTTTGTTCGCCCACATGAACACGGAAAAGAATCCGATCCCGAATCGGCCGGTCGGCTGGAAACCCGCCGCTTGAAGGCCCGGCAGGACAGATGCCAACTCTTCCGATTCCCAAAGAGAGCGCCCGAAATCGAGAAGGGCTCCAGTGAGAACCTCCAACCCCATTCCGACTCCGTTATCTGCCACTGTAATTTCGTCAAGGTCAGTCGAGACATGCACATCAATTATTCCTTGAAAGCCATCCTGTAACGACTTTCTCGCAAGGACGGCGTCTGATGCGTTCTGAAGCAACTCACGGATTGGTACGGCTTCATTGATGCCATAGAGGGCCTTGCCCCCTAACCGCTGGACTAAGCGGCCCACATCTGAGACTTCAACACGGGCGTCTACCGGCTCCCACCCGTCGGGCCGCACCACCTGCGCAAGCTCGAGGGGATCCCGGGCACCCCGCACAGATTGTGCGGACAATCGCGGCAAGGCATGTGCTTGCAAAAGAGAGTCAATAGCCCCGAGCTCCTCATTTAGGGTTCGAAGATGATCGAGGCATAACCACCAAGAGTCGGCCTTCGAAGCCGGGAATGCGCGATTCGAGACGAACTGAAGCTGATCACCGATTAAGACCGGTTGTCGCAGTCGTGCTTGGAATTCCCAGTGATTTTTTGCCTCACCGAGGGGACGATGGATTGCATGAGCAAACCGTGGTGCACGACTCGCGTCCAGATGGGCAGCATCTGCCGTTCGGAGAAGGACTGCGAGAAGAATCGGCCTGATAGTCCAGCTCGAAGGCATACCTCCGGGGGCTCCCTCCAAGTCTCCCAGCGACGCGAGTTTCTCGACCGGCCACCAGTGCGACGCCGCAATGCGCCCCGCGGTACTCCCCAATTCGATTCGAAGGTCCGGATTGACCACCAGTTTTTGCCCTGCCCAAGAAGCATTGACCAACTCACTCGCATGCTCAGCATGCCGACGGCGGAGAATGGTTGCGTCAGCGGTGCTGTCCAAATCGGGATCCTTCATAGAGAGCTCATCCTCGGTTGGCGCTCGCCCAAGCCGCCTTCGAACGGCGGCGGCGCGAGCGTCCGCCCAACCGGGCGACTTCCGAAGTTCATCTCGACCTCCCGGATAGGCGGCAACTGCCAATCCAAGGTCGTGGAGGACAATCGCAACGCCCAAGACCCATGCCTCCGTTGGCGTGAGTTCAAGACCTTCTGGACTAACTAGATCAATGAGCGGCCAGAGGGCGTCTAAATGGCTACCATCGTGCATCGTGAATGCAGGCAGATCCGTCGCAATCTGATTGGCAAGGTGATCTGCATCACTTCGGATTTGCGCCAAGGAGGCTCGAAGGGTGTCGCGTTTCTCCTTGAGCTCGCTGGCCTCCTCGCGAGGATCCAGGCTACTTCTCCATATCTGACTTAAAGGCTCCACCAATGTCCAATCAAACAGGATGTCGTCCGAAATGTGGCCAACATCAAGAGCGCGGGGCTATGAATCGCACTCAGTAGACGAGCGCCACGGCAAGGTAGTAGCCGACGACAACGGTGAAGAAGACGGCGTCGAGGCGGTCGAGGATGCCGCCGTGGGGGCCGAAGAGGGTGCCGGTGTCCTTGGTGCCGAGGTCACGCTTCAGCATCGACTCGAAGAGGTCGCCGAGCGGAGCGAAGGCGGCCACCGCCGCACCGATGATCAGGGCGTCGACTCCGGAGAGCCAGTCCTGGTAGAGGCCGGCGAACCAAAAGCCCATCGTGCCGATCACGAAGCCGCCGATCAGGCCCTCGATCGTCTTGTTGGGCGAGAGGGTCGGGGCGATCTTGTGGCTGCCGAACATCCGCCCGGTCGCGTAGGCGGCCGTGTCGGCGACGAAGGTGCCGACGAGGACGTCGACGAGCAGGCCGGCGCCGTGGTTGGGCAGGTCGCGCAGGAGCACCGCGTGGACCAGGGGGATGCCGATCCAGACGATGCCGAGCAGGGTGACGCCGAGCGAGGTGGTGACGCCGTCGCGGTGCTTCGAGTCGGCGCCGAAGGCGAAGAGGACGGGAAAGGACGCGGCGAGGACGAGGAGGATGTTGAAGGAGGTGCCGAAGTGGGCGGCGACGATCAGCGCCGCCACGGTTATGTAGGCGGGGATCGCCAGTGGCCGCGCCGGCCGCGTCATGGTCAGGAACTCGCGCAGGCAGAGGGCGCCGACGGCGATCATCGCCGCCGCGAAGACGAGCCCGCCGGCGACCACGATTGCCAGCACCCCGGCGATCCAGGGCAGCACGACGATCACCCGGCGCAGCGTCTCGCCGCTGCCGCCACGACGCCGGCGGGGCTCGCGGGGCGGCCGTTTCGGCGGCGGCGGATCCTCCTCGAACATCTCGTCGTCGAAGAGGTCGACGGTCATGCCCGCGCTCCGAAGCGCCGCTGCCGGGTCTCGTACTCCCCCAGGGACCGCTCGAAGGCGGCCCGATCGAAGTCCGGCCAGAGCTCCTCGGCGAAGACGAGCTCCGAGTAGGCGCACTGCCAGAGCAGGTAGTTGGAGAGGCGCTCCTCGCCGCTGGTGCGGATCAGCAGATCGGGATCGTGCATCTCGGGTGCGTAGAGGTGCTGGCGGAACTCCTCCTCGGTCCCACCCGTGAAGCTCCGCGCCGCGTCGACGATCTCCGCCCTGCCGCCGTAGTTGAAGGCGATGAAGAGCGAGATGCGCTCGTTGCCGGCGGTCAGCGCCTCGGCCCACTCCATGCGCTCGAGAAGGTGAGGCGCGACCCCCTCGCGGCGCCCGACGAAGCGCATCCGCACGCCCTCCTCATGCAGCTCCGGCGTCTCGCCGGCGATCCGCTCCTCGAACATCCGCATCAGCCCCTCGACCTCGGCGGCGGGTCGCGTCCAGTTCTCGGTCGAGAAGGAGAAGACGGTCAGCTCCTCGACTCCGAGCTCGACCGCGTCGCGCAGGCGCGCCTTGACCACGTCGGCGCCGGCACGGTGTCCCTCGACTACCGGCAGGCCCCTGCGCTCCGCCCAACGCCCGTTGCCGTCGGTGATGATGGCTACGTAGCGCGGCGGGCTCAAACTTCGAGGATTTCCTCTTCCTTGCCCTTCAGGAGGGCGTCGATCTCGGCCACGGCCTCGTCGGTCTGCTTCTGCAGGGCGGCCTCGGCGCGGCGCTCGTCGTCCTCCCCGGCTTCGCCCTCTTTCTTCAGCTCGCGCAGGTCGCTCATGATGTCGCGGCGGACGTTGCGGATCGCGATGCGGCCCTCCTCGGCGACCCCGTGGACGACCTTGACCATCTCGCGGCGGCGCTCCTCGGTCATCTCCGGGATTGACAGCCGCACGACGTTGCCGTCGTTGCTCGGCGTGAGGCCTACGTCGGACTCCTGGATCGCCTTCTCGACCGCTCCTATCGAGCCCTTGTCGAACGGGGTGACCGTCAGCAGCCGGGCATCGCTGGCGGCGATGTTGGCCAGCTGCTTGAGCGGCGTCGGGTTGCCGTAGTAGTCGACGACGATGCGATCGAGCAGGTGCGGCGAGGCGCGGCCGGTGCGCACCGTTGCCAACTCGCCACGGCTCGACTCGACCGACTTGGCCATGCGTCCCTTGGCGTCTTCGAGCAGTTCGTCGATCAGCTCCACAGGTTCCCGTCCTCGCTAGTTGGCGGGGGCGTTCGAGACCAGGGTGCCCACCCGCTCACCGGAGACGATCCTATCTATGTTGCGCTCGTCGCCCATGTTGAAGACGTAGATGGGCAGATCGTTGTCCATGCAGAGGGAAAGCGCGGTCGAGTCCATCACCTTGAGGCCGCGCTCGATCGCTTCGCGGTGGGTGATCGCGGGGATGAACTTGGCGTCCGGATTGGTCGCCGGGTCGGCGTCGAAGACGCCCTCCACCCCGTTCTTCGCCATCAGGATCGCCTCGGCGTGGATCTCCAGCGCTCGCAGCGCCGCCGCCGTGTCGGTGGTGAAGAACGGATTGCCGGTGCCGGCGGCGAAGATCACGATCCGGCCCTTCTCGAGGTGGCGCATGGCGCGGCGGCGGATGTAGGGCTCGGCGACCTCCTTGACGTCGATCGCCGACATCACCCGGGTGTGCTGGCCGAGCCGCTCCAGCGCGTCCTGCAGGGTGAGCGCGTTGAGCACGGTCGCCAGCATCCCCATGTAGTCGCCGGTCGCCCGGTCCATGCCGCTGGCGGCGCCGTCGAGGCCGCGGTAGATGTTGCCGGCTCCGACCACGATCGCCACCTCGACCCCGCGGCCGCGCAGCGCCGCCGCCTGCTTGGCGATGCGGTCGACCTCGTCAGCGTCGGTGCCAAAGTCGAGGCGCCCCATCAGCGCCTCGCCGGAGAGCTTCAGGAGGATGCGCCCGAAGCGCGGCTCGGGTGAAGACGTCACGTTGGGGTGACTCTAGTCGCCGACGCGGAAGTAGGCGAAGCGGGCGATGCGGATGTTCTCGCCGGTCTTCGCCGCCAGCTCCTGGCGCAGCTCCTCGATCGTCTTCGAGTCGTGTTTCTCAGCGTTGACGTGCTGCTGGTCCAGCAGCGCCACCTCGCTGGCCCACTTCTTGAGCTGACCCTCGACGATCTTCTCGACCACGTTGTCGGGCTTGCCTTCTTCGCGCGCCTTCTCCTCGAAGACCCGCTTTTCGGCCTCGCGCTCCTCGGCCGGGATCTCCTCGACCGTGACGTAGCTCGGCGAGGTCGCGGCGATGTGCAGCGCCACCTGGTAGGCGAAGACCTTGAAGTCCTCGTTGCGGGCGACGAAGTCGGTCTCGCACTGCACCTCGACCATCGCCCCGACCTTGTCGTTGGCGTGGATGTAGGAGGAGACCACGCCCTCGTCGGTGCCGCGGCCTTCGCGCTTGGCGGCGGAAGCCTGTCCCTTCACGCGCAGCAGCTCGACGGCGCGCTCGGTGTCGCCGTCGGCCTCGGTCAGCGCCGCTTTGCAGTCCATCATCGCCGCCCCGGTGCGATCCCGGAGCGCCTTCACATCGGCAGCGGAAATGCTCACGACTGGCCTCCCTCTTTCTCAGCGTTCTCAGGAGCCGGGGCCTCAGGCGCGGCGGCCGGAGGCTGCGCCTCCGGTGAGGATTGGGGTTTCTCCTCGGCGGCCGGAGCCGGCTCCTCCACTTTCGGAGCGGCTGCGGGCGCCGCCGCAGGCTTCGCCGGGGCGGCCGGAGCCGCGGCTTTGGGAGGAGGCGCCTGTGCCGGGGGTGGCGCCGGGGATGGGGCCTCGCCCGCAGCTTGCGAGGACGAGGCGCCATCACCGGCGACAGGACCCGCGGCCCGGGCGGCCTGATCCTGAACCGCTTTCGCTTTCGCAGCCTCCTCCGCAGCTTTCTTCGCCGCTTCCTCAGCCGCAACCCGCGCCTTCTCTTCCTCCTCGCGCTTGCGCCGCTCTTCCTCCTCCTTTTTGCGGCGCTCCATCTCGACGGCGATGCGTTTCTCCTCCTGCACCCGCCAGGCGCTGGAGCCCTCCTCGACGGCGCCGCCGATCGTTCCGATCACCAGCTCGCAGGAGCGGATCGCGTCGTCGTTGCCGGGAATCACGAAGTCGACCGGGGTCGGGTCGCAGTTGGTGTCCACTAGGCCGATGATCGGAATCCGCAGGCGGGCGGCCTCGTGGACGGCGATCTCCTCGGTTTTCAGGTCGGTCACGAAGACCGCGTCGGGCAGCCGCTCCATGTCGCGGACGCCACCGAGGTTGAACTCGAGCTTGGCGAGTTCGGCCTCCCTGTTCATCCGCTCCTTGGTCGGCAGCAGGTCGAGTTTGCCGTCCTCTTTCCAGCCGTTGAGCTCATGCAGGCGGGCGATCCGGCCCGACATCGTGTTGAAGTTGGTCAGCAGGCCGCCCAGCCAGCGCTTGTTGACGTAGGGCATCTGGCAGCGTTCGGCCCACTCCTGGATCGAGTCGGCGGCTTGCTTCTTGGTGCCGACGAAGAGCACGGTGCCACCACCGCTGGCGAGCTCGCCGACGAAGCGACGGGCGTTCTCCAGCAGCGCCTCGGTCTGCAGCAGGTCGATGATGTGGATCCCGTCGAGCTCGCCGAAGATGAAGCGGCGCATGTTCGGGTTCCAGCGGCGCGTCTGATGGCCGAAGTGGACTCCGGCCTGGAGCAGCTCGGTGAGGCCTGCCTCTGGCATGGAAATGGTTCTCCTTGGTTGTGTGGGTAAAGCTCCCCCGTCCCACTTGCCGGGACCCGGCGCGCTTTGGCGCTGGGCAGGATCCGGTTCGCTGCCAACGGGGGGTTGGTTTGCGAAGGAGAATTGTAGGGGGAGGCGGCTACTCGGCGCGGGCCGCGTCGAGCGCCATCGCCAGGTCGGCGGGCAGCGGCGACTCGAAGGCGAGCCGCTCTCCCGTCTCCGGATGGTCGAAGGCGAGCCGGTGGGCGTGCAGGAACTGGCGCTTCAGGCCGTAGCTGGCGGCACCGCCGTAGGTGGTGTCGCCGCAGAGCGGGTGGCCGATCGCGGCGAAATGGGCGCGGATCTGGTGGGTGCGACCGGTCTCCAGCCGGGCCTGCAGATAGGTCTCCCGCGGCAGCACCTCGAGCACCTCGAAGTGGGTCCGCGCCTGGCGCGAGGCGGCGCCGGAGACCGCCATCCGGTGGCGCTGGCGGGCTCGCCCGATCGGCGCGTCGATCGTGCCGGTCCGGGAGGCGAGGTGCCCACCGGCGAGCGCCAGGTAGATCCGCTCCACCTCCCGGGCCTGCACCTGCGCCTGCAGGGCGGCGTGGGCGGCGTCGCCGCGGGCGACCACGAGCAGCCCGCTGGTGCCCTTGTCGAGCCGGTGGACGATCCCGGGGCGTTCGGGGTCGCCGCCACCGAGGATCTCGGCCAGCTCGCTGACCAGGGTCGGCCCCTGGTGCGAGGGCGCCGGGTGGACGACCAGCCCGGCCGGCTTGTCGACCACCGCCAGCGCCTCGTCGAGGTGGACGATGCGCGGTGCCAGCTCAGCCATCGGCCTTCTCATCCGCGCTGGCGTCGCGCAGGTAGAGGACGACGAGGACGATCACGCCGGCGGTGATCGCGACGTCGGCGAGGTTGAAGGGCGGCCAGGGAGGCAGGTCGATGAAGTCGGTGACCGCATCGGCGCGGACGCGGTCGGCGAGGTTGCCGAGGGCACCGCCGGCGACCAGGCCGGTGGCAAGCCACATCCAGGGCCGGGCTGGGTCACGGGCGAACAGGTAGCCGACCACCCCGAGGGCGAGCAGGCCGATCGCGATCAGGCCGGCACCGCCGCCGCCGGCCAACCCGAAGGCGACGCCGCGGTTGTGCGCGAGGGTCAGTTCCAGCGGTCCCAGCACCTCGACCTGCTGGCCGATCGCGAGGTGCGCCTCGATCGCCGCCTTGGCAGCCTGGTCGGCGGCGACGACGAATGCGCAGAGAGCGACGGCGAGGGCCCAGGCGCGGGCGGCGGGGCTCACCCGGCGATCAGGTTGACGACCACGGCCTGGAGCACGAAGAGGACGATGATCCCGATCATCGGGCTGAGGTCGAGGGCGAAGCCGCCACCGCCGATCGGCGGCAGGAAGCGGCGGAAGAGGTTGAGGTAGGGATCGGTGGTGTCTTTGACGAAGTCGAGGACGGCGCGCAGCGGCGGGCTGTAGGGGATGCGCGGGATCCAGGAGATGAGGATGTTGCAGAAGATCAGGACGATGTAGACGATGAAGAGCGCTTCGACGTAGGTGGCGATGTCGCCGCGGGTGACTGCCAGCAGGGTCATCCGCGCATCCGCTCCAGCGACGCCTCGACAGCGGCGGCGAAGGCATGGGCGGCACCCTCGCGGTCAAGGGCCTCCAGGCCGGCTTCGGTCGATCCCCCGGGTGAGGCGACGGCGCGGCGCAGGTCGGCCGGGTCGTGCCGCTTCAGCAGCTCGGCGGTCCCGGCGGCGCTCTCCACGACCAGTTGCTTGGCCAGATCCGCGTCGAGGCCGGCCGCGGCGCCCGCATTGGCAAGCGCCTCGACCGCGAGCGCGAAGTAGGCGGGCGTGCAGCCCATCACCGCGGTCACCTGGTCGAACTCGCCGTCGTCGACCTCGACCATCTGCCCCAGCAGCGCCAGCTTCTCGCGCACCGCTTGGCTGGCCTGGCCGGCGACGCAGAGGACGCCGCGCCGCACCTCGACGCCGACGTTTGGCATCACTCGAAGGACCTCGGCCCCGGGCAGCGCCTCCGTCAAACGCTCCAGGGAGGTCGCCGCGAGGACGGAGACGACGCTACCCGCCGCGGCAACGTCCGGTGCCACCTCATCCAGCTTCGCCGGCTTGACGGCGAGGATCAGCAGGTCGGCCTGGGCGGCGATCTCGGCGTTCGCGGCGACCTCACCTCCGAGCTCCTCCGCCAGCGCCTGCGCCCGCCCGGAGCCGGCGTCGGAGAAGAGCAGGCGCTCAAACTCCCCGGCCCAGCCGCGAGCCATCGCGGCGGCCATGTTTCCGGATCCGACGAAACCGACGACCATGGCCCGGGAGACTATCCCCGGGCCATGGTCGCGCCGCGTCACCCGCCGAGCGTCTCGAACAGGTCGGTGTGGTCGTTGGTGCCGAGCACGCCGAGCGAGCCGGGGCCGGCGGCCCAGACCGGCACGACGGCACCGGTGTGCTGCTGGCTCGGCGGCGTCGCCGCCGGACCGGCGCCGGGGGCACCGCCGTAGCCGGCGGTCCCATAGGTCAGCGACAGCGTCTGCCCGTCGGCGGTGGTGAGGTTGGTCGAGTACCCGGTCGGCAGACCGGCGCCGCTCGCGTCCTCGCCGACGATCTGGCTGGTGTGCGAGTGATCGGCGGTGACGACGACCAGCGTGTCGGGATGCCGTTCCTGGTAATCGAGGGCGACGCCGATCGCCCGGTCGAAGGCGACCGTCTCGCCGATCTGACCGCAGGCGTTGGTGGCGTGATCCTGCTTGTCGATCGAGGCGCCCTCGACCTGCAGGAAGAAGCCGCGACCGCGGTTGTCGCCGAGCAGGTCGATCGCCCGCTGCGTCATCGCCCCCAGGCTGGGCTCGCCGGGGGGCCGCTGGCCGGTCGTGCAGGGGGCCGGAGCGTTGCCCTTGCCGGTCGAGGCGGCGGGGCCGGTCCACTCCAGCGACATGTTGCCGGCGTTGAAGAGGCCAAGCACCGGCTTATTGCTGCCCGCGGTGCTGAGGCCGTCGGCGTCGGTGACGTAGCGATAGCCCTTGGCGAGCGCCGATTCGATCACCGTCTTGCCGCTGTCGGGGCCGCCGGTGATCGCCTGTTCGAAGCGGGCCCGCCCGCCGCCGAGCAGCACGTCCACCTTGTGATCGACCTCCTGCTCGGCGATCGAGCCAAGGCCACCGGCGGCCTTCGTCTCGGTCGGGCAGGCGGCCATGTTGGCCGGCCCCTGACAGCCGCGCAGGGAGATGTGCGAGGCGAGCACGGCCGGGGTCGCGTCGGTGATTTCCGCGGTGGATACGTCGCCGACCTTCATGCCTCGTTTCTGAGCCAGCTCGAGAACCGTGGTCAGGTTCGCGCCGGGCACGTTTTCAGCGCTGCTCGGCCCCTGGGAGATCCGCTCGTCGATCGTTTTCTGCCCGGTCGCCCAGGCGGTCCCGGTCGAAGCCGAGTCGGGGTCGTAGTCAGGCAGGTACGGAGCGGATGCCCCTGGCTTCACCGACCAGGTCGTGTCGAAGCCGGTCATCGGCATGCGATCGACGTTGAGCGGGTTCTGGACACCCTGGTAATAGCGGGCCGCGGTGATCTCTTGAACGCCCATGCCATCGCCGAGCAGGAAGATCACGTTCCTGGGCGTGTGGTTGCGGAGCGCGGCAGCGACGGCTCGTTCCTCGCTGTCGCGACTGTGGCTCGAGAACGCTCCCGTGGCGGCGGCGGTGCCGGTTGCGGCAGCCGCGACGACGAGTGCCGCGACAAACGCGGCAGTAAGGCGCTTGGCCTTCATCTAACCCTCCCTTTGAGGTGTTGGATCGAGACTGAACGGAACAGGGCGCAAGCTAAGCTCGGCCCCGGGAGGGGATGTGGCCGAGTCGTTGCCTCGATGTGAAGATCTAGGACTGGTTGAAGAAGCCCTTGTCGATCAGCCTCGCCTTTTCCTCGGCGGAGACCTCGACGTTACGGGGCGTCAGCAGGAACATCTTCTCGGCGATCCGCTGCATGCCGCCATCGAGCGCGTAGGTGAGGCCGGAGCAGAAGTCGATCATCCGCTTCGAGAGCTCGTGGTCGGCGGTCTGCAGGTTGAGGATCACCGGCACCGACCGTTTGAACTGGTCGGCGACCTGCTGGGCGTCGTTGAAGTTGCGGGGGATGACCAGGTGGACCTGGACGTCGGCGCCGCCGTTGTCGACCGGGCGCAGCGTGCGGGTGCGGCTGGCGGCGATCGGCTCGTCGTCGGCGAAGATGTCGTCGATCTCGTCGCGGCGCGAGCGGCGCGAGGTCGGCAGGCGGCGCACCGAGCCGGAGTCGCGCTCGCGATCGCGGCGCCCCTCGAAGACTTCCTCGGTGCCGGTCTCGGGCTCGAAGTCTTCCTCGTACTCGGGACCGTAATCGTGGTCCTCCGCAAGGCCGAAGTAGACGAGTGCTCTGTGCCAGGTATCGCGTAGGGCCATCGGTATCGCGTTGTTTCGGCCTGGGTGGGCCGACTCCTTTAGGCGATTTCGCTCAGGTTAGCGTCGTTTCACACAAAGAGGGCGGTTCCCAGGCGGATGATCGTTGCGCCCTCCTCGACCGCGACCGGCCAATCCTGCGAGGTGCCCATCGAGAGGCGGCCGAGTCCGTGCTCGGCGGCAAGCTCGGCGAGACGGGCGAAGTGGCGCCGCGAGGCCTCCGGGTCCTGGCTGAACGGGGGCATCGTCATCAGGCCGACGACGCTGACCGGGCAGCGGGCGATGAAGGCGCCGAGCTCGTCCGGGGCGACCCCGCCCTTTCCCTCCTCCCCGGCGACGTTGACCTCGACCAGCACCTCCGTCTCGGGAGTGCCGTGCTTGCCGAGCTCGCGCAGGACCGAGTCGGTGGCGACCGAGTGGAGGAGGCGGCAGAGCGGCAGCACCTGCTTGACCTTGCGGCTCTGCAGGTTGCCGATGAAGTCCCAGGCGAAAGCCTCGCCCCAGCGCTCGTGCTTGGCGGCGAGATCCTGCTGGCGGTTCTCGCCGACCAGCGTCACGCCGGCCTCGGCCAGCGCCCCCATCTCCTCCAGCGGCACGTACTTGGCCGCGACCAGGATCTCGACCTCCTCGCCCACCCGCTCGCGGACGCGGGCGAGGTTGGCGGCTACCTTCTCGGCCTCGATCCCATGGATCAGTCCGGCCACCTCAGCTCGCCTCCGACTCGAGCCAGGCGATGCCGGCCTGACGGCCAGTGCGGCCGGCGTCGCGGCGATGGGAAAAGAACAGCTCCGGCTCGCAGCTGGTGCAGAGATCGGCGGATTGGACGCGCTCGACGCCGGCCTCGGCCAGCAGTCGGCGGGCAACCTCGGGCAGGTCGAGCATCCGGCCCGAGGCGATGCCGCCGCCTAGGCTGGAGAAGGCCTCCAGCACCTCGTCACCGACCTCGTAGCAGCAGGGTCCGATCCCGGGCCCGATCGCCGCATCGGTGGCACCGACGGCCGTGGCACCGCGGGCGACTATCCCCGCTGCCAGCCCGCGCCAGCCGCAGTGCAGCATCGCCACCCCACCGGGACCGCGCATAGCCACCGGCAAGCAATCGGCGACGAAGACGAGGCCGGCCGTGCCCGGCTCGGTGAGGACGTGCCCGTCCGCCTCCGGCACCGCCGGGCTCGCCTGCTCCCTTGCCGTGTGATCCACGGAAAAGGAACAGAGGAGGGGAAGGCCAGCGTGCGTTTCGAGCTCGGCACCGTGAACCTGGCGAGCGAAGGCGATGCGATCGGGGGCGAACGCGAGGGCGGCGGAGAGGCTGGCGCGATTGGTGGCGACAGACTCGGGAGCGTCGTCGGTGAGCAGGCCGAGGTTGAGGCTGTCGAACGGCGCCCCGCTGGCGCCGCCGAGCCGGGTCGTGAAGGCGACCTTGGCGCCGCCGAGGTCGGCCTCGAGCCAGCGCACATCGTCCCGTTCGCGCCAATCCATGCCCTGAAACAAAGCAGACCGGCTGGCGCGGGTCACTCGCGGGCGGCGGCGAGGGCGACGGTCAGCTCCGCGTCCCGATCGGCGGCCTCGCCGTCGAGCTTGGCGGCGAGCGCCGCGCTGAGGCCGCGACCGAGTGCGGGCCCCTGTGGGACGCCCGCGGCGAGCAGGTCCTCGCCGTCTATCTCCAAGGCCACATGGCGCCACTCCGCGAGGTACCGATCGAGCCACTCGGCTCCGAGCGCCCGCGCCAGAACCAGCTCGACGGGATCGCGACCGCGCGCCAGCTCGACTGCCTCGGATGGCCGGCTCGGGGTCGCCAGCGACAGCGCCGGCCCGGGGAGCGCGGCGGCGAGCACCGCCCGGTCACGCTCGGCGAACCCGTTCCATGGCGGCGCGGCGAGCAGCTCGGCGACATGCCGCGCCAACTCGACCCCGCCCTCGCGCGGCTCGATGAGTCCCCACTCGGCAAGCAGCTCGAAGCCGCGTGGCGCCGTCGCTTCCGCCGCCAGGCGCAGCAGCTCGGCACGGCGGCGATCGGCCGAGACGGCGTTGAGGTCGGTGGAACGCAGCAGGCGCTCGGTCTCGGCCTCGAGCCTGAAGTCGAAGCGGGCCGCGTAGCGGGCGGCGCGCAGGGCGCGGGTCGGGTCGTCGACGAAGGAACCGGGGTGAAGCACCCGCAGCAGCCCAGCTGCCAGGTCCGCCTCCCCCCCGTGCGGATCGATCAGCTGGCTGGGCGGCCGCAGCGGCAGGGCCATCGCGTTGATCGTGAAGTCGCGGCGGCCCAGATCCTCCTCGATCGAGTCAGCGGGCTCGACGACCGGCAGCGCCCCCGGCCCCGGGTAGCTCTCGCGGCGGGCCGTGGCGACGTCGACCTCATGGTCGTCGAGCCGCACCTTGGCGGTCCCGAAGCGCTCGTGCTCGATCGGCACGGCGCCGAGGCGCCCGGCCAGGGCCGTGGCATCGCCCTCCACGACCAGGTCGACGTCGGCGCCGGCGCGACCGAGCAGCAGGTCCCGCACGGCACCGCCGACCAGGTAGACCGGCGATTCGGCCACGGCCTGGACGGCCTCCAGCTCCGGATATGCGCGCGCGACCGCCCCAGCCAGGTCCACGTCCGATTTGCCGCCGCTCGTCATCCCTCCTCCCTACCATGATCCGCTGCGCGGATGGCGAGCCGGGACACAGAGGGGCGCGAGGAACCGGACGCCCGGCGCGCCGCCCTGCTGGCGCGCCGCGAAGAGCAGCGCCGACGACTCGCACGTCGCCGGCGGCTCGTCGCCGGAGCGCTGGTTCTGGCCGCTGCCGTCGTGGTCGCCGTCATTGCGCTTGCCAGCGGTGGCGGCAGTTCGCCTTCAGACGCGGCACACGGCAACAGCGGCTCGACGAGCGGGTCTACCAAGCAGGGCTCGGCGAACCCCGACGGGGGCGGCTCCGGCACCCAGGCAGGCGGGGGCAAGGTCCGTAACGCCACCCCACAGCCCAGCTGGCAGCCGTACACGGGCCCGGTGCCGATCCTCGAGTACCACGTGCTCGGCGCGGCGCCCTCCGACGCGCCCTACCCCGAGCTGTACGTGACCCGGCCGGATTTCCACCGGCAGATGGACTGGCTCGACGGGCACGGCTACCAGGCGGTGACCCTCGAACAGGTCGAGGACGCCTGGTACCACGGCGGCACGCTGCCGCCTAGACCCGTCGTCCTCTCCTTCGACGACGGCTACCGGCCGCAGTTCACCTACGCCTTGCCGGAGCTGCGCAAGCACGGCTGGGCAGGCGTGCTCAACCTCAAGGCCGAAGGCTCCGACCTCTACGAAAGCAACGTCAGGGCGATGATCGCCGCCGGCTGGGAGCTGGCCTCGCACACCATCGACCACTCCGACCTGACCACCCTCGACGCCGCCGCGCTGAAGGAAGAACTGGCGGGATCGCGGCAGATCCTCCGTCGCGAATACGGCGTCCCGGTGAAGAACTTCTGCTACCCGGCCGGGCAGTTCGACGCCACCGTGATCGCCGGGGTGGAAGCGGCCGGCTACGTCGCCGCCACGACCGAGATCCCCGGCTACGCCAGTCGCGAGAGCCCCTACGAACTGGCGCGCTTCGAGATCCTCGGCTCCAGCGGCGTCTCCGGCCTCGCCGACGACCTCGCCTCTGGCCCTTAGAGCCGCACCGGCACCCCGTCGGCGGCGAGCCGCTGCTTGGCGTCGTGGACGCGGTAGCGGCCGTAGTGGAAGATCGAGGCGCAGAGCACGGCGTCGGCGCCGCCGTCGCGAATCGCCTCGCTGAGGTGCTCGAGCTCACCGGCGCCGCCGGAGGCGATCACCGGCACCGAGACCGCGTCGGCGACGGCCCTGGTCAGCTCGATGTCGTAGCCGTCGTTGGTGCCGTCGCGGTCCATGCTGGTCAGCAGCACCTCGCCGGCGCCGAGCTCGACCGCCTCGCGGGCCCAGGAGACCGCGTCGCGCCCCTCGACCCGCTTGCGGCCGCCGTTGACGTAGACGCCCCAGCCCTCACCGTCGCGCTTGGCGTCGATCGCGATCACCACGCACTGGGCGCCGAAGTGGTCGGCCAGCTCCGTGAGCAGCTCCGGTCGGGCCAGCGCCGCCGAGTTGACCGAGACCTTATCGGCACCGGCGTCGAGCACCGCCTGGGCGTCCTCGACCGAGCGGATGCCGCCGCCGATCGTGAAGGGGATGAAGACGTTGTCGGCGGTGCGCCGGGCCAGCTCGACGATCGTCTCTCGCTTCTCGTGCGAGGCGGTGATGTCGAGGAAGACCAGCTCGTCGGCGCCCTCGGCGTCGTAGCGCTCGGCCAGCTCGACCGGGTCGCCGGCGTCGCGCAGGCCGACGAAGTTGGTGCCCTTGACGACGCGGCCGGCGTCGACGTCGAGGCAGGGGATTACGCGTTTGAGGGCCATGGGTGAAGCGTAGAGATGGGTGGGAGTGTGGGTGCCCTTCCCTGGAGGCCGTCGCGCAGCTGGGGCGAACCTGGCGATTCGGACGTCGCCGCAGGAGCCTCCCGGGAAGGGCACCCACACTCCCACTCGCCCCCGGCGCCTCCCAAGAGCCTCTCTCGGGTCCTGCCTAGCCGTCGTTCCGGGGAGTGGCTAGGGATGTGAGGGCTTGGCTGACGGTGAACTTTTTCTCGTAGAGGGCGCGGCCGACGATGGCGCCTTCTAGGTTGGGGTGGTCTTGGGCGAGGGTGGCGAGGGACTCAAGGTGAGAGAGGGTGCCGACGCCGCCGGAGGCGATGAGCTGGGCGGGGGTGGCGGCGGCGATGCGGGCCAGCTCGGCTAGGGCCGGGCCCTCCATGGTGCCGTCGACCTCGATCGCGGTGCAGAGGAAGCGAGAGACGCCGCGGCGGCCGAGGTCGGCGACTGCATCGGCGACGTCGACGTCGCTGGTCTCGGTCCAGCCGGAGAGAGAGACCTTGCCGTCGCGGGCGTCGACCGAGACGACGACGCGGTCGCCGTGGCGCTCCAGGGTGGCGGCGAGGAACTTGGGGTCGCGGAGGGCTGCGGTGCCGATCACGACGCGGGCGGCGCCGGTGGCGAGGACGGCGTCGACGGAGGACGCGTCACGGAGGCCGCCGCCGACCTGGATCGGGCACTCGACGGCCGCGGCGATCCGGCCGATCGCGTCGAGGTTGCGGGGCGCCCCGGCCTTGGCGCCGTCGAGGTCGACGACGTGGAGGATCTCGGCGCCTTCGCCGGCCCAACGGGCGGCGGCGTCAACGGGATCGGCGTCGTAGGTCGTCTCCCGCTCGTAGTCGCCCTGCAGGAGGCGGACGGCCTGGCCGCCGTGGATGTCGATCGCCGGGTAGAGGATCACGCCGGTGCGATCAGGCGGGGACCGAGGCGCAGACCCCGGCGAAGTTGGCGAGCAGCCGCAGCCCGGCGGCGCTCGACTTCTCGGGGTGGAACTGGACGCCGAAGACGTTGCCGCGCTCGGCGGCGCAGGCGAAGCGATCGCCGTAGACGGCGCTGCCGAGCAGGTCGCCTGGCTGCGGCAGCGGCGCGAAGGAGTGGACGAAGTAGAAGGGCGTCTCCGAGTCGATGCCGTCGGTGAGCCGCGAATCGCGCTCCCAGCGCACCGGCGACCAGCCGATGTGCGGGACCTTCAGCCCCTCGGCTCTCAGCGCCGCGACCGGTCCCTCGAGCAGCCCCAGGCCACTCGCGCCGCCGAGCTCAGTGCTCGACCCGAAGAGCAGCTGCAGCCCGAGGCAGATGCCGAGGATCGGCACCCCGGCCTCACGGCGCTCGGCGATCAGCTCGTCGAGGCCGCGCTCGCGGACCCGCTCCATCGCCCGCGGGAAGGCGCCGACGCCGGGCAGGATCACGCCGTCGGCGGCGCGCACGGCGGCGTCGTCGTCGGTGATGGTGGCCGTGGCGCCAACGTGCTCCAGCGCCTTCTCGACCGAGCGCAGGTTGCCCATCCCGTAGTCGAGGATCGTGATCCGGGCGCTCATGAGCTCAGGGTGCCCTTGGTCGACGGCACGCCGCTCTCCTCCGGGTCGATCGAGACGGCGACCCGCAGGGCGCGGGCGAAGGCCTTGAAGCAGGCCTCGATCATGTGGTGGGCGTTGGTGCCGTAGGGCACGGTTACGTGCAGGGTCAGCTTGGCGCTGTTGGCGACGGCGCGGAAGAACTCCTCGGCGAGCTCGGTGTCGAAGCCGGCGATCGAAGTCGTCGGCAGGTCGGCGTCGAAGTGGCAGTAGGGCCGCCCGGAGATGTCGATCGCGCACTCTGCCAGCGACTCGTCCATCGGCACCACGGCGGCGCCGTAGCGGCGGATCCCGGCGCGGTCGCCGAGTGCCTCGTCGAGCGCCTGGCCGAGGACGATGCCGACGTCCTCGACGGTGTGGTGGGCACCGGTCTCGAGATCGCCCTTGGCCTCGACCTGCAGGCCGAGCCGGCCGTGTCGGGCGAGCAGGTCGAGCATGTGGTCGAGGAAGCCGACGCCGGTCGCGGCGCTCGCCTCTCCCCCGTCGAGGTTCAGCGAGAGCCGGATCTGGGTCTCGGCGGTGTCGCGCTGCTTGCTTGCGGTTCGATCGCTCATCGCCTAATCATCGCTGACTCGCCGTGGACGGGGAAGCCCTCCGCGCGAGCGAGGGCGTCGGCTTGCGGTGCGAGCGCGGTAGCGGCATCAGCGCCAATCTCCACCTCGGAGATGCGCCGGCGGAAGGTTCCGGGACCGAGCGGTCCGGAGAAACGGCCGGCGCCGCCGGTCGGCAGCACGTGGTTGGAGCCGGCGACGTAGTCGCCGAAGGCAGTGGCGCCGTAGCGACCCACGAAGACACAGCCCGCGGTGCGGACCCGGTCGGCGAACAGGCGCGCATCCTCCTCGAGCAACTCGAGGTGCTCGGGCGCGTAGGCGTTGGCGAGGTCTATTGCCGCCTCTAGCTCGGGCACCTGAACCAGCGCCAACTGGGCGTCGGCGACTGAGGGTCGCTCGGCGGCGGCCCGCTCGGCGGCGGTGACTATCGCGTCGAGCACGTGCTCCTCCACCGCAACCGCGATCAAGGGGCTCTCGACGCCGTGCTCGGCTTGGGCGCAGAGGTCGAGTGCGGCCCACTCGGGATCGACGTCGTGGCCGGCGACCAGCATCAGCTCCGAGGGACCGGCAAGCGAATCGATCCCGACCGTACCGGCGACCAGCCGCTTCGCTTCGCGCACCCAGGCATTGCCGGGGCCGGCGATCACATCGACCGGGTCGATCGACTCGGTGCCGTGGGCGAGCGCAAGGATCGCCTGGGCGCCGCCGATCGCGTAGATCTCGTCGACCTCACAGAGCGCCGCGGCGGCCAGTACCAGCGGGTGCAGCTCGCCGTCGGGCCCGGGCGGCGAGGCGAGGGAGACGCGCTCGACGCCGGCGACGCGGGCCGGAATCGCGCACATGAGGACGCTCGAGGGATAGGCGGCACGGCCTCCTGGGGCGTAGATGCCAGCGGCGCCGACCGGCACCTCGCGCAGGGAGACCTTCTGCCCCTGAGGCAGCTCGACCTGGCGCGGCTCGGCCAGCTGCGCTTCGGCGACGGCACGGACGTTGTCGACGGCCAGCTCGAGTGCCTCGCGCAGCGCCGGCTCAAGCGCGGCGAGCGCGGCGTCCGCCAGGTCGCGATCGACCGCGAGCCCCGAGCGTGGCCGCTCGGTGGCGTCGAAACGGTTGGTCAGCGCCAGGGCGGCGGCATCCCGCACCGTTCCGCCGTCCCCAGCGGATCGCCCCGCGGCCACGCCACTTTCGCCGCCGGTCAGCTCCGCGAAGATCGATTCGACGTCGACCGCCGGCGCCGATTCGCTCGCCCAGCCGCGCAGCGCCGCCGCGGTCGGGCCCGCGCCCTCCCACTCGAAGCGGCGCGCCCTCATTCCTCCGTCGCCTTGCGCAGCCGTGCGACCAGGTCGTCGACCTCGGCAGCACGCAGCTTGTGCGCGACCCGGTTGGCGACGAAGCGGGCGGTGCAGACGACGATCTCCTCGCGCACCTCGAGGTCGTTCTCTTCCAGGGTGCGGCCGGTGGCGACGAGGTCGACGATCCCGTCGGCGAGGCCGATCAGCGGCGCCAGCTCGACCGACCCCTTCACCTCGATCGCCTCGATCTGGCGCCCGCTCGCCTCGAAGTACTGCTCGGCGATGCGGGGGTACTTGGTGGCGATCCGGGTCATCCCGAGGCGGCGCTGGGACTCGCCGAGACTGGTGTCCCCGACCCGCCCGGCGAGGACCATGCGGCAGCGCCCGAAGCCGAGGTCAAGCAGCTCGTAGACGGCGCGATCGCCCTGCTCGAGCAGGACGTCCTTGCCGGTGATGCCGACGTCGGCGGCGCCGGCCTCGACGTAGGTGGGCACATCGGAAGGCCGCATCGTCACCAGGGTGATCTCCTCGCCGGGGAAGATCAGCGAGCGCGAATCGCCGCGCAGCTCCGCGGTGTCGATGCCGGCGCCGTCGAGCGCGTCGAGCGTTTCCCCGAACAGGGCGCCGCGAGGCACCGCCAGCTTCAGCGGCCCGTCGACCTTGGCGCTGTGGGCAGCGGCGACCCCGCTGGTCATCACGACTCACCTCCCCGTCGCGACTCCTCGGCCTGGGCGAGGTGGACGCGTTCGACGTAGAGCGCGAAGCCGGCCGCGGGCTGATTGACGCCGAAGCGGCGGAGAAGATCGTCATAGCGGCCACCGCCACCGAGGACGTGACCGACGGCGGGGTCGTAGACCTCGAGGATCGCGCCGCTGTAGTAGCCGAGATCGCGCAGCAGGCCGAGGTCGATCTGCACCCGATCGGCGACACCGCGGGCGACGAGTGCGTCGTAGGTCTCCTGGATGCGCGCGGTCGCCCGCTCGACGGCGCTGCCGCCGAGCTCGCGGGCCCGCTCGAGGACCTCGCTGCCACCACGCAGCTGGGCCAGGGCAAGGCAGGTCTGCTGCTGCTGCTCCGACAGGCCGAGCTCCTCGAGCTCGAGGCCGACGCCGACCAGGTCGCCTGTGGCAAGTCGCGCGAGGATCGCGTCCTGCCCCTCGATGCCGACCCCGAACTCAGCCAGGACCTGGCGGTAGAGGTCGGAGTCGCCGAGGCCGATCACGGCCCGGTCGAGTCCGGCGGCGTCGAGCGCGGCCTCCAGCACCTCGACCACCTCGACGGTCCCGGCCGGCGCCGGCACGCCGATCAGCTCGACCCCGGCCTGGGCGAACTCGCGCATCTGGCCCCGCTGCGGCCGGACGACGCGGAAGGCGTTGGCGAGGTAGCAGAAGCGCAGCGGCTCGCCGGCATCGGCGAAGCGGGTGGAGACCAGGCGGGCGATCGGGATCGTCATGTCGGAGCGCAGCGCCAGCAGGTCGCCGCTGCCGTCGAAGAAGCGGTAGGCGGCGTCGGAGCTGCGGCCGTCGCCGCGCGAGAGCACCTCGTCGTACTCCATCGCCGGCGTCGCCACCTCGCCGTAGCCGCGCTCGGCGAAGACGTCGAGCAGCGCCGCCTGCAGGCGGCGCAGCTCCCGCATCTCGTCGGGCAGGATGTCTCGCGTCCCGGGCGGAATCGGATGGATCATCGGCTTGACCTTACGAGAGCCGGCGCGAAAGCCCTGCTAGGCCGGCACCTCGGCCGAGACCCGCTCGATCTGGGCGCCGAGCGATCGCAGCCGCTCGTCGATCTGCTCGTAGCCACGATCGATCTGGCGGATGTTGCCGATCTCCGAGGTGCCCTCGGCCGCCAGGGCGGCGATGAGGATCGCCATCCCGGCGCGAATGTCGGGGCTCTCGACGCGCTCGCCATGAAGACGGCTCGGACCGCTGACGATCGCCCGGTGGGGATCGCAGAGCGTGATCCGAGCGCCCATCGCGACCAGCTTGTCGACGAAGAAGAGGCGGTTCTCGAACATCTTCTCGAAGATCAAAATCTCGCCGTTGGCCTGCGTGGCCAGGGCCAGGGCGATCGAGGTGAGGTCGGCCGGGAAGGCGGGCCAGGGACCGTCCTCGATCTTCGGGATCGCGTCGCCGAGGTCGCTCTCGATCTCCAGGCGCTGCCCGGGCGGGACGACGACGTCGCGGCCCTGGATCTCCGAGCGGAGGCCGAGGCGGCGGAACTGTCGGCGGAGCATCAGCAGATCGGCCGGCTCGGTGTCGCGAATGCAGACCTCTCCCCCGGTCGCCGCCGCCAGGGCCATGAAGCTGCCGACCTCGATGTGGTCGGCGGAGATCGTGTGCTCGGCACCGCCCAGCCGGTCGCGCCCATTGACGGTCATCACGTTGGAGCCGATCCCGTCGACGCGGGCGCCCATCGCGGTCAGCAGCCGGGCGAGATCCTGAACGTGTGGCTCGGAGGCGGCGTTGGCGATCGTCGTCGCGCCGGGCGTCAGCGCCGCCGCCATCAGCGCGTTCTCGGTTCCCATCACCGACGGCTCGTCCATGAAGATCTCGCAGGCGCAGAGGCCGGTCGGCGCGGTCAGCTCGATCCAGCGGTCGCCGGCGATGCGGGCGCCGAGGTCCTTGAAGGCGTCGAGGTGGGCGTCGAGGCGCCGCCTGCCGATGAAGTCGCCGCCTGGCGGTGGCATCCGCACCTCCCCGAAACGGGCCAGCAGCGGACCGGCAACCAGGAACGAAGCGCGGATCTTGGCCGAGAGCTCCTCGTCGACGGCGACGTCGGTGACGTTGCGCGCACAGAGGCGGACGCTGTTGTCGCCGACCCAGGCGACCTCGACCCCAAGCCGCTCCAGGAGCGCGATCTGGGCCTCGGTGTCGCGGATCCGCGGCACCCGGTGCAGCAGCAGCTCCTCCTCGGTGAGGAGGCAGGCGGCGAGGATCGGCAGGGCCGCGTTCTTGTTGCCGGCGACGGTGAGCTCTCCGGAGAGCGGCGCGCCGCCCTGAATGACGAACTTCTCCATGAGTCCGGCTAGGGTAACGACCGGAATGCGGAGGGGGTGGAAGATCGCGATTGGCGTGGTCGCGGCGCTTGTCGTCGTGCTCCTCCTCAACGCGCTTCTGATCGACGACGAAACGAAGCCGGCCGAGGTGACGGTGCCCGGCGGCCGCGTCCTCGACCTCCCTGCCGGTGAAACGCAGGTACTCGATCGCGGCCCCCGCGACGGCAGCCCGATCGTGCTCATCCACTGCTTCACCTGTGGAATCGACTGGTGGGACGGAATGATCCCGGCGCTCTCGCGGCGCCACCGGGTGATCGCCGTCAACCTGCTCGGCCACGATGGCGCCGCCAAACCGAGCTCCGGCTACTCGATCCCGGACCAGGCGAAGCTGGTCGCCCAGGCCCTGGACCGGCTCGGAGTCCGGCAGGCAGAGGTTGTCGGCCACTCCCTCGGCGGACCGGTCACGGTCGCCCTCGCCGAACGGGCGCCGGGCCTCGTCTCCCGGATGGTCCTGATCGACAGCATCCCGGACACCTCCTACGGCAACGTCGGCCTGATCGGCGAACTGCCCTTCAAGCCGGTCCTGGGGCAACTGCTGTGGCGGATCAAGCCCGACTTCAGCATCCGCGAAGGCCTCGAGATCGCCTTTGCGCCCGGATTCGACGTCCCAGATGCCTTCGTCGACGACGTCAAGCGGATGACCTACAGCTCCTATACCGGGTCCCACGACGCCTATGACAGCTTCACCGGCGAAAAGGCCCTGCCCGAACGCCTGGCCGCGATCGGCAAGCCGGCCCTGGCGCTGATGGGCGCCGAGGAGCAGATCGCCTCCGATCCCAAGGAAGCCCTCGCCGCCTACCGCCGCGGCGACCCCGGCGTCGAAACCCGCCTCGTCGCCGGAGCCGGCCACTCGCCCAACGTCGAGAAACCGGCGGCGACGGCAGCGCTCGTACTTAAATTTGCCAAACCGGCCGCCAATCCCTAATATCGCCGCCACGAAGCGACGGCGAGTGACCGCGGTCACAGACCAAGGCCACATCAAAGGGATCGCCGCCCCGCTTCGAATTTCGCGCTTCTGGGGTTCGCAGCACTACTGACGACCAGTAGTGCTGCCTGCTTCCAGGAGCATGCATTTCGCATTCCAGAGCGGTTATTCGACCCCTCATGCAATTCCAATTGCAGTTTCGGAGTGCCGTCCGGGGGCCCGCGTACCTTACGAACCCATGTTCGATTCTAAGCAAACGCTAACCCACCGGTTGGCCGACGCTGCCGACCTGCTGATCGACTTCGCGACGCTGGGTGAGTACGGGCTCGAGCCCGTTGGGAGAACCACCCAGCCCTGCGAAGCCGGTCACAGGCCTCCGGCCAGCCGCCAACCCCGCGACCGCCACTGCGCCCTCACGGCGCCCGGTAAGTCGGCCCCCACGACCTTCTCGATCGTCGAGAGCGATAGCCCCTACTTCGACATCCTCTGCGGCTCCCGCGCCCGCCGGCAACCCCCGGCCAGCACCCCCACCCCGCGCCGCCCCGGCGCCCCCTCGGGAGCCAAGAGCCAAACCCCGCGCATCCGCGCCCTCCGCGACGCCCGCATCTAGCTCCACAGAGCACCACCGACGTCGGCAATTGAGCCGGCGTCGGCACTCTGCCCTCGGTCCCTTCATCTGTCTGCCGACACGCCCCCGAGGCGCGGGTCGCGTGGAGCCGCGAGACCGCGGGCTCCTAGCAGCAAGCGGGAAGCCGACGGCGCGCGGCGTGGCGTAGCAGCGCTACGCGAGCCGCGTGTCGGTGGCTTAGCGCGCAGCTGATCGGAGCCCGCGGGCCGCGTCTCCACGCGACCCGCGCCTCAAACAAGAACCGGCGGCGACCTACTCTCCCAGGGGGTTGCCCCCCAAGTACCATCGGCGCAGAGTGGCTTAACTGCTCTGTTCGGAATGGGAAGAGGTGTTTCCCACTCGCTATGCGCCACCGGAATTTTGCGAGACAGCCCCGGTGGAGCTTGAAAACCGCACAAGGCCGCAAAAGGTAAGTAATTAAATATCCGTCAAGCCCTCGACCCATTAGTACCGGTCGGCTGAGTGCATTACTGCACTTGCACCGCCGGCCTATCAACCTGGTGGTCTACCAGGGGTCTTACTCCCTCAAGGGGATGGGAGAGTTCATCTCGAGGACGGCTTCCCGCTTAGATGCTTTCAGCGGTTATCCGTTCCGTGCGTAGCTAACCTGCG
>Ga0105247_10000277_pt1 | contig 47313 bp, 44 predicted proteins | sample KBSS24metaG_FD_81519 | JGI IMG/M metagenome (GOLD analysis project Ga0105247, IMG submission 81519) | Switchgrass rhizosphere microbial communities from Kellogg Biological Station, Michigan, USA - KBS S2-4 metaG | ecosystem: Host-associated > Plants > Roots > Rhizosphere > Soil | place... | reverse complement strand
GCCGTTACCTCTCCGATGTCTCCATGGCCGAACTCCGGGCCGTCATCGCTAAGAAACACGCCGCGGAAGCGCTTGCCAAACAACACCAAATCGCCTAGCGTTCAACATGACTCGCTGATCACAACGCGTGAACCACGCCAGATCCGAAGTCCACTAATCCGCGGGACGCTATCAGATTCCGGTGACGACGAGTATGTGCTTCAAGGCTTCGATCAGGTCGATTCCTGGCGACCGATAGTCGTATGGGTTCATGATGAGGCCCGTACCGTCGCGGGTACAACGGTTTTCATGTCGTCGGCAGTCATTCCCGATGCTCGGAATGACCATGCGATCCGGCCGGATTCGCCGGATCGATCAACATACGCAAGTACGCAGAGGTGCTCGAAAATCACTGGTGTAAAGGGCATTCCGCTTGTATTGGACGGGCACTCAGGCTGCGTCTTGGCGGCGAACTTGACCGTGACGGTACGCGATCGTTTGGAGGCTGCCGGGTCTCCGTCGAGTACCTCGACCTGCCATAGCGGTACGCCCGTCTCCCGATCGTGGGCTTGAACTCTGCTGTCTTTGGTCGACCGCTCGTAGTCGGTAACTGCAGTGACATCGGAGACCAAGAACGCCCGATGAGGGAAAACCTGCTGGTGGGACACGTGGAGCCATCTAGGTACAGACATATACAGATCCTCTCCATTACTCCTCTAGTACATGTACAATCATAACGCCAACAATCGCTGGCGCACAAGGGACGCGGAGAAATCTGTTGACTATTGGTTGAATTGGCACGTTGAGCGGCCAACGGGGGCTCATTGGTAAAGCTGTCCTGATTTGGTTGCCCTGTGCTAGTAGAGTGACTTGTCTACATTGCAAGGAGTTGTGCATTGCTGTCTCTGGGTCAGGTCGACAAGTCCGACGATCGCCCCCCGTATCGGCAGATCACGGACATGTTGCGCGAGGCTATCGAGCGTGGCTATATCCGCCCCGAGGGGCGGCTTCCTTCCGAGGCCGATCTAATGAAGCACTTCGGGGTCGCCCGCATGACAGTCAGGCGCGCCCTGAAGGAGCTACGCGACGATGGCCTTGTCTATGCGGCCCACGGCAAAGGCGTGTTTGTTCAGCCAACCCCAAGATGGGTGGAAGAGGGATCTGAGATTCAGATAGGTCTCACTACCTTCGTCGGTCGAAGCCACACGGAGATCGCTCGGCTCATCGCAAACGACCACGGGTGGCGCATTCGTGGGGACGAGATCATTGAGCCCGGAGGACAAGTCGTCACCTCCAACCTCGAAGAACTCGCGAGGAGGGCGTTGGCGTTGGGTTGGTTCGAGCCCAGCGGGGTGAGCATAAACTGGCACCGATTCGGCGGAACTAAAAGCAAAAACGCTGACGCTCTACGTGGGATGAAGACCTAGCAATGCTCGGCGGCTAACGGTTTGCCCCTCAACGAGGCGTGGGGCAGTTATTGAATGGCCTGCTCCCTGGAACGCGTGACATGTGAGACCACCGTCTCGCCCACGACTTGAGCCAGCCTCACCGGTACTGCGTTTCCGATCAGCCGGCCCAGTACGCTAAAACGCACGGCCTCGTCGGGTCGAACGAACTTGTACTTCGGCGGGAACGTCTGCAAGATAGCGGCCTCGCGCAGCGAGATGGCTCGATCCTGCTCGGGGTGACCGAATCGTCCATTCCCGTAGCCAAAACACTGGGTAGTGATCGTTGGGCTTGCTTCATCCCAGGACATCCGGCCATACACGCTCGGATAGGTCGCGCCTGTGCTCTTTCTGTGACATGTCGCTTGCAATTCGACAGGCCAATCACGCCATGTGCCCCCGGGCTTCGACTGACGTATCCGTTCCAGATTCGTCTTGCTCAATCGCGATGCGACGTGCAACCGGTCCTTCGGGTCTGCCTCGCCGGCCTTAATTGGTCGAAGGCGGCCGATCGCTTCCCTGACGGTCTTCACTCGTTGCTCGTCTTGGGGGAGCGCGAGTCCATCAGCACAGAGCTTTGAGCCAATGAGGACTAGCCGCTTTCGTGTCTGTGGAATGCCGACGCGGGTAGCCTGAATTACTGTCCACTCGACCGCGTAGTTTTCGAGGTTCTCGAGAAACCTGTCAAAGACTGAGTGATCGAGCAACTGCGGGACATTCTCCATCGTCACGAGATCCGGCTGAACTTCACTTACTAGCCGACCGAAGGTCTCGACTAGTTGCCAGTCACCTCCACCCCTTTTGCTCCGGCCCGACCGACTGTAAGTGGAAAAAGGCTGGCACGGCGCGCACCCGGCGATCATGCTTAGGGCAGCACCGCCAATAACGTCAGCTACGTCCGCTGCGGCAAGTTCATTGACGTCGCGCTCAATGAACTTGGCCGCGTTGTTTGCCTCGTATGGGTACTTGCATGCGGGGTCGATATCGATCCCAGCAGCGACGTCAATGCCCGCCTGCGCTAGCCCATGGGTGAGGCCGCCAACGCCACAGAACAGGTCGATGGCTCGGATGGTCGGAGCGTTAGCCTTCTCCTTCATGATGCGATCACCGCATCCTTCTTTGCTATCTCATCTTCGACGTAGCTCACGAAGCACGTAACGGCCTCCCGTAGGTAGTCTCCGATCGCAGAAGCAATTCCTTTGAGCTCACCAACGGTCACGCCGTCGCTGCAGTCGACGAAAGACAACGAGCCATGTGCAAGCCCGTTGCGGCGATCCTTGACAAGCTTCAACGCGCCCATGTCGTCTCGTATATGACGCTTGGCAGCTCGAAGAACGCTGGGAGGAATTTTCAGTCCGCACCCAACTCGCTCGCATATCTTCTCAATGGACGAGTCGTCCCAGTTGCCTCCGCCCCCCGGCTCGATCTTGAAGTCCTTGACAGGCATTTGCTGCAACAACTGCTCGCACATATCGAGCGCCGCCTTGAGTCGCTTGTCGGGACCCAAGTCGCTATGAGTGCGCGCGATGGAGCGCACCCATTCGGTCCTTAGCTCAAGACGAAGCTCACTTGGAAGACGCTCCGCTTCTTCAACTGCCGCAACTACCGATTCAAGGCATCGAAGCACTGTGGCCTCTACCAGGTTGTAGAGCTGGAGGTACAGGCTCGAATTTAGGATCTTCTTTTGCTCAGGGGTGATCGTGGTATCGGTCCCACGAAATCTTGGCGCACCTTCGCGGGCAGCGTCCTCAACATTTTGTAGAAACAGCAGATACGCGTCGATCTCTGCGTATCTCTCTTCAAAGAACGCACGGAGTTCAGTCGTCGCCATGCTCGGCCAATTTATCCTTGACGAAGTTGATGCGTCCACGTAGTCGTGCGATTGCGTTTGCGCCATCTGAACTGGTGATTTCCTGAAATTCAGGCAGGTTTATCCAAGAAGAAACGTTAATCGCAGACGGTGAACGGTTGGCGAGCTCAGGGTTGTTTGCGAGTGCGCGATCTACGCCTATGGCGATCGCCTCAAACCGCGCTCGTGGCGTTGCCGTGCTCTTTTCAGATTTTCTAAATCCGAAGGGAAAGTTTCGCGATACAAAACTAAGTACGGTTTCGAACCTGCGTCGATAACTGTCCTGCAATGTTGTGTCTGCGGTGAACGCCTCGTTCATCTTCTTTGAGTAGGCGAAGAGGAAGTCCGAAGGCCTATCTCGGTAGTCCTCCAAACCGTCACCGTATGCAAACAGTCTCGTAACGAGTTCCTCGTAACCTCGCTCTTTTTTGGCCTTCGAAGGCATCGGTGCGAGTTCAGCGAGCATAGGGCTATTAGCCAGTTCGGTCACAAAGGTGAGGAATGGTCCCTGGAGAGCACCTCGACGTATCTCGGCATTGTTGGCGATCTTGCTGCCAGTGTTGATGCGCTCAAACATGTCCAGTCGAGCTGCTTCATCTGCGTGCTCGTTAAGGACGATGCCGCGAACTGAACGATTCTTGATTTTGCGCTGCCTCGACTCGGGAAGGTCTTGGAATCGAAACCCTGAAAGATGCGTTAGTGGGTCAAGTTCGCCAAGTTGAAGATCTCCGAGTATGAACTCAGCAATTGTTCGCAGTCGCTGAGAACCATCAACTATTTCAAGTCGCCCGTCCGGCATTTCCCAAAAAAATATGAACGGGATGGGGAGGCCCATTATTAGTGATTCGATGAATCGTGATTTGCGACGATCCTCCCACGTAAAGTCTCTTTGGTAAGCGGGAACGACGTATTCGCCATCGCGCACTTTTTGCGCAAGAATCTCCACGGAGTACTCTGTGATGTAGAAGTCAATACGCTTGGATTGTTCGACAATCTGCGTTTCGGCAAGCTCGACCTGTTCGCTGGTCGGACGGTCCTTCGAACGTGCCAACATCCCACCTCCCTTGTCTTGTGTACGTCACCTCCGACGGCAAGGCCGACATCAGGCTACTGGGGCGGAAGCGCGACCATACGCAACCTGCCAACGGCTCTGTGGGCGCGCCGCCTGGCCGACGCCGATACCTCGCCGAGAAGCTGCCTCTGCCCTCGGCAGTCGAACTCACGAGGTGATGGGCTTCGTCCGGTTTGCCGCAGCGGAGGCGCGATGCCACGGCTTCTGTCACCAGACGGCCTTTAACCGAGTTCGTCGAGGATTTAACCGCACACTGCACGGTAACTTCACCCTCCGACAGATTGCGGGCGGCCGCATTAGTCAGTCGACCGGCGCAGCTCGATTTGCGTATTACCGCGCGCGGGAAAGCGGCCTTCACCTTCGGAGTGCGACTGCGAGCGCGGTCGCGAAGCTGGGACCGTCGTTAACCAGCGCGTAGCCGCCTGCAAGGCCCCCTTGATTGCAAAGCCTTCGACGTCGCCGAACCCGACTGTGCGCCACAACACCGGTGTCGCGAATGACACGCGGGACCAGGCGCGTGGCCGTGCGCGGCACCACCGCAGTGGGGAAGTGACTGCCCGAGTCGCCGTGCACCGCCTGGTTCCGCGACCACCGCCGCACGATCCGGCGCGCCGCGATATACGCGTCCTGGGTCACCTCCACGACGGTGACGGCTTTCTTGAGCCCGTACACGCCCCAAAACCTGCCCGGTCCCCGCCCAGGTTGTCGCCACAGTTCCGGCACAATGTGCTGATATTCCTTGTCGCCGTCGAGGTTTGGTGAGGAATGCTTGGTGAAGTAGATCGCCAACCGTTTCGGGTCGCACGCTTTCAGACCGTTGCGTACATCGATGGCGGTGCCGGCCAGCCGGTGCCGCGCCTTCTGCTCGGCGTCAGGGTGGTCGACGACCTGAGCCCACGCTTCAGACAGCCATTGAGCAAAGCCGCGCCCCGAGCGGCCAGGCGAGATCGGCGGGGCCATCCAAAGGTGAATGTGCGGGGCACCGCGACGCTGAAACTCCAGCTTCCAGATATAGCGGGCCGGTTCGCCGTACTCACGTTGGAAGCGCTTGCGCCACAACACCATGTGTCGCTTCACGCTAGCTCCATCGGGTGCGACCACTTCCCAGTCGCCGGGGTAGGTGAGAGTGACCATCGCAGGGACACGACCAGATTCCACCAGTGGGGTGTAGTCAAGCTCAGCGAAGGCGCGGCACATCGACGACCGCGATTTTCGGGACCACTCGGTGATGACATGGCCAGTTCCGCGCTGGTCGTTTTCCGTGGGACTCCGTCGTGTCAAAGACACGACGGCCCGATGATCGTCCCCGGCAGCCAGATCGCCCCTGACTCGAAGCTTGGCATCGTCAACGTGACGTTGGTGATGACCGACTGCCCGTTCGGCGGTCTTCTCGGCGCGAACAGGATTAGTCCAACTGAGTCGCACCACACCAGGTCCGACGGCGATGCGAAACCGTCCGGATTCGCGCTCGACCCCGCGGCGAGCAGGACCACACGCCCACGGTGCAGCCGGTTCGAACAGTGCCGCGGCCGCAGTGACCATCTCGGGGGTAGGGAACCGAAGGCCCAGCGCGTCGATTGCCCGCAGCTCGCCGGTTGCGATCCCGTCGGCGAGTGGGCCGCGGACATTTTCGGCACATATAACAAGCCCGCCGGCTGTGGCCGGGTTGAGGCCTGGTGCCTCGGTGAACGTCCGGCCGACCGCTGTCGCTCTCCCGCCCTGCGGCCTGGCGGCCTCGGGCGCTCGCGACCTCCCGTCCACCGCGGCACCCGGAGAGCCGAGCCCGAATGGCGGCCCATCAGGTGCGGATGTTGAGCCGCTTGCCGATGACCTAGAGACAGTCGCTGATGAGTCGATGCTGGGCATCGGGGTGCCTGCTCCCCGGAGGCCCGACTCCGCCCACAACGCAAGCGGCAGCGCCGAAGCTCCTGGTCAGGAGCGCAAGCATCGTGTCCGGTTTATGTCCGTTCGCCGTAGAGACTGAATACGTCAGCGCAGCTCAATGCGGCGCATACGACGCATGGACTCAGATAAACCGCAGGTCAGCGGCTATCCCGTCCGCCTGAAAAGCGGAAGGTCGCCGGTTCGATCCCGGCCCTGGCCACTTCAAAGCATCACTCCGTGGGTTTGATCCAGGGTTTGTCGTCGGTCTCCATCCGAAAGATGCCGATCAGCGTGCCCACGCTCAACACGAGGACGAGAAACATGTCACCAGCATTGAGTGGGCCGATCGACGCCAGGACTGCGACGTAGCCGACCATCAGCGGTGCTGTCACCTTGAGGGCGCGACCCCGACGTCTCAGCGTGCGATTGGTATTGATGAGCAAGAACTCGCCGAGCCCGACGACGAATGCGAGCACGGCCAGGTAAACGGTGAAGTTTCCAGGCATGTTCTCCATGCGGGCAGTGTCACACGGCGGCAGGTCGTGCGAGGACGTGACGGAGGCCGGCGGTGTCAACCGCCGGCCCCCCCTGCACCGGTCCTAGATCTAGAGCGCGATGAACACGCCGAAGAACCAGAATCCCCACACTGCGCGCACGTTGTCGAAGTAGGGCTCGACGCGCACACCCTGGTAGTTGAACGGGCGGTGGTCGAAACGAGCGTTGTCGATGCCTCGTTGATCCCAGTGGTCGTCGTAGTCGAACCGCTGGGGGTGGTCGTCCCGGCCGTTGCCCTGGTCGTGGCAGTAGGGTGCCCAGCACGGGGGTCCGCCGTGGCCGCCCCCGGGGTCAGCAGATGCGGCGCCCGCGCCAAGCCCCATTGCGGCGAGGCCGAGCGTGCCCGCGATTGCACCTGCGGCGGCAATCTTGTTCCAGCTCATGTGTCACTCCTTCGTTCGGCGGCCGCCGACTGCCCGAACGCATTCGTGGTCGTTCGGATACGGCGCTGCCGTCTGTTTTCGCAGCCGACGCGGTGTGGATCTCTCGTCGGGCTGCGGCACCGGTTGGGCGCTGGGAACGTGTCGTCACGCTGCTCCGCGAGCGAATGCAGCGCACCAGCCCCTGTCCCATCCATCGGTCAGGGAGCGCTCATCGTTACGTACGAGCGCGCGATCGGTTCGTAAAGGATTATCCCGCAGGCACTTTCACGAGGGGGTTACGGGGCTGTTCACCGCCGTTGGCCTGGGAAGATGCGGCATCGATTGCGTGTACCTGAATCGGTCTCGAGAGTTTCACGAGGGTTTGAGCTTGACCGCCTGCGGATACCCCCTATGCCATGGATGGTCCCGGGCTTCTCGGCGGCCGCTACGAACTTCGCGACATCTTGGGTTTCGGCGGGATGGCGGAGGTGCGTGACGGTTGGGACACTCGCCTAGATCGGCCCGTCGCGGTCAAACTCCTGTATCCCGGACCGCGCTCACGGGCAGATGTCCGCGAACGGTTCAAGGTCGAGGCGCGCGCGGCCGCGGCGCTGAATCATCCGAACATCGTCGGCGTGTACGACTTCGGCGACGAAGACGGAACGCCCTTCATCGTCATGGAGAGATTGCCAGGCGACACCCTCGGCGACCAGATCGCGTTCGGTCCGCTTCCCCAGGCCCGCGTGTACGCAACTCTGCACGACGTCCTGGGGGCCCTGTCGGCGGCGCATTCGGCGGGAATGCTTCATCGGGACATCAAGCCGGGCAACATCTTGCTGACGCCGTCCACCGGCGTGAAGGTGGCCGACTTCGGGATCGTCAAGACCCCGGGCTCCGCCCACACGACGACGGGCGAGATCGTCGGAACGCTCGCCTATCTGAGCCCCGATAGGATCGCTGGCCAACCGGCAGCCGTCTTCGACGATCTCTACGCGGTCGGCGTGGTCGGGTATGAGGCGCTGGCTGGACGAAAGCCGTTCCCCCAGGAGGACATTGCACCGCTTTCCCGCGCCATCACCGAAGATGACCCACCACCGTTGCCGTACCTGCGTCCGGATGTCGACCACCGGTTGGCCGAGGTGATCGAGCGGGCGATGTCGAGGGATCCGCTTAGACGATTCCGTAGTGCGGACGACATGCGGGCGGCATTGCGCGGTGGCGCAATACTGCCCGCCGTGACGGGCCATGGTCTCGCGGCTCTCCCGCCGCAAAGGCCGCCGACGCTCGCGCTGACGGCGCCGTTTGCCCAACCGACCGCGGGAGTTGAGGTTTCAGCGGCACCTCCCTGGCGCCGATCAAGTCGTACTCGCAAGGCACTGGGCGCAGGAGCCGTCCTGGGGGCATTGGCCGTCACCACTCTCGCTTTCGCTGGGGATCCGTCGACGACGACGACGTTTCCCAACGCGCCCGAGGCTGTCACGAGCACGTCACCGACCAGCGTGGCGCCGGTTTCATCACTCGCCGTCCAGCCGACGCCGTCCCCAGTGGTCGAGCCGACCTCCATGCGACCGGAGCCGGTCGGCGCAGGTAATGGCCACGGCCGCGGGCACGGGCGCGGCAACAAGGGGAAGTGACTCGTGTTGATCTTGACCTGGTAGCCGCTCGGTTTCCGACGCACGGCGCACTTCGTGCTGGTCGGGACAACTAGACCAGCACGCTCGAGTCCGTCGCGGACAAGATCGAACCGACGCCGATCCAGCCATGCCGATGTGCTGGCACGTTGAGCGACTGGCTCTTATGGTTAGCCGGTGAACGATGGCACACCGTTCGGCCGGTATCGGCTGCAATCGCTGCTCGGCCGGGGGGGCATGGGCGAAGTGTGGAAGGCCTACGACACCTCGATGAACCGGGTGGTCGCACTGAAGGTGCTGCCCCCGAACTTTGCCGACGACGAGCAGTACCAGGTTCGATTCAAGCGCGAGGCCGAAATGGCCGCAGGGCTCGACGAGCCACACGTCGTGCCGATCCACGACTCCGGTGAGATCGACGGTCGCCTCTACGTGACCATGCGCCTCATCGACGGCAAGACCGTGGCCGACCTCCTCGAAGAAGGCCCGATGGCGCCCGAACGTGCGGTCTGGATCGTCGAGCAGATCGCCGCCGCACTCAATGCCGCCCACCGCGTCGGATTGGTGCACCGCGACGTCAAGCCGTCGAACATCCTGGTGACCGACGACGACTTTGCCTATCTCATCGACTTCGGAATCGCCCGCGTCGCCGGCGCGACCAAGCTCACCAGCACCGGCGCGGCGATCGGCACCGTGGCCTACATGGCGCCAGAGCGATTCACCAGCGACAGCGCGGACCAGCGCGCCGACACCTACGCCCTGGCCTGTGTGCTGTGCGAGTGCCTGACGGGGGTCCAGCCGTTTCCCGGCGACAGCGTCGAGCGTCAGCTCGCGGGCCACCTCACACTGCCCGTGCCACGGCCGTCGACGATGCGGCCCGGATTGCCACCGCAGATGGACGACGTCATCGCGAAGGGCATGGCCAAGAATCCCGACGACCGCTACGGGACGACCAAGGAGTTCGCCAACGCGGCCCGTGCGGCACTGGGCCCGGCAAGCTCCCAGCATCACCTCTCCGGGCCGATGAGCCCGGCCGCACCTCCTCCACCACCTCCACCACCATCCAATCCCGGTGCGTCGGCGCCCAATTGGTCCGCAGCTACCGTCGCGTCGACGCCGCTGATGTATCCGGACACCGGGCCGAATGCGGCGTCGTCGGGTATGCCGCCGCCACCCGGCATGCCCCCGCCACCCGGGATGGGCGGCGGGTCCGCGCCGTGGGCTACGGCACCGCCGCCGGGTGCCCAACTCAGTCAAGGCAATCAGCAGCGCTGGCTCGTCCCGGCCATCGTCGCTGGAGCGGCACTGCTGGCGGTGGCCGTCATCGTCGCAATCGTCCTCGCCATCAGCTGGCAAGGTGAGACGCCGAGCGCTCGGCCGAGCGCGAGCAGCAGCCAGCAGAGCGTTCCCTCGGTCTCCTTCCCGAGCACGTTCTCCATGCCCTCCATTCCGGGCTTTCCGTCCATCTCGATCCCAACTGCGCCGCCGACGAATCAGGGATCGGGAGCCCTGCTGACGGCCGACGGGCTCAACGGACTATTGGCCAGCGTGCGTGAAAAGTTCGGTGACACAATGGGATTCCGCATGGTTGTCTATCCCGAGTACGCGTCGCTCAACCGTCCCGACCCGCAAGACTCCCGGCGCAACCAGGGCTATGACTACCGTGGTGGCTCGTGGTCGACGGGGATCATCGCCACGTCGATATCACCGCTCGACAATCTCGCCGACCTCGGCAAGTTCGACGTCGCCGCGGTGACCGCACAGATCCCCGGCGTGGCCAAGCAGTTCAACTTCACGAATCCGGACGCGACCTACTTGATCGTCGAGGGCGAAGAGGGCGGCGCGCTGCGGATCGCGATCTACGTCTCCGACCACGGGCTCAGCGGCAGGATCGAGCTCAACCCGGACGGTACCGTCAACAAGGTCTATCCGCCGTAATGCAGCCGTGCTGCCTGACGGGTCAGGTGATCGCGCTCCGCGGCGTTCGAAGCGGCTGCGGCAGCCTCGACGTAGAGATCGGCAGCCGCGACCAGGTCGCCGTCCTGCTCGTGTAGGAATGCCGCCGACGCCTTGTAACGGGGCACTGATGGGTCGACGTCCGCCAGGGCGGCGAGCCCGGCTCGCGCCCCGTCGGCCTGACCGACCGCGACGGCACGGTTGAGCCGCACTACGGGGTTGTCAGTAATGGCGAGTAGCTCGTCGTACCACTCGACGATCTGCACCCAATCCGTTTCATCGACGGTTCGGGCGTCCGCGTGCAGTGCGGCGATCGCCGCTTGGGCCTGATACGGGCCGAGCGCGTCACGGGCGAGTGCGGACTGGAGCAACTCGACCCCCTCGGAGATGAGGTCACCGTCCCACCTGGCGCGGTCCTGCTCCGCAAGCGGGACGAGACTGCCGTCGGGCCGCATGCGGGCATCGCGTCGAGCGTGATGAAGCAACATCAGCGCGAGCAGTCCGCTCACCTCGGTGTCGTCGGTGACGGTGGCCAGCTGCCGCGTCAGTCGGATGGCCTCGGCGGCCAGGTCGACGTGGCCCGAATAGCCCTCGTTGAAGACCAGATACAGCGTCGTGAGAACCGTGCTCAGGTCGCCGGGCGCGGCGACTCCGACGTCGGCGATGGTGCGCTTCGCACGCGAGATCCGTTGCGCCATGGTCGATTCAGGAACGAGGTAGGCGGCGGCGATCTGCGCGGTCGTAAGGCCACCCACTGCTCGCAGCGTTAGCGCTACCGCTGATGCAGGCGTCAGCGCCGGATTCGCGCAGAGGAAGTAGAGCTGGAGCGTGTCGTCGGAGTTCTCAGTGGGACCCGGGGCGGGTTCGGCGAGCAAACGTTCCTCCCTGCCGCGCCGGGCGGCGTCGGATCGAACGAGGTCCAGGAACTTTCGCCACGCCACCGTGACGAGCCAGCCCTTCGGATCGTCCGGTCCTCCCGAATCTGGCCACTTGTCGAGCGCGGCGACCAACGCTTCCTGAACGGCGTCCTCGGCCGTCGCGAAGTCTGCTCCGCGACGGACGAGGACGCCGAGCACGGCAGGGACGAGCTCCCTCACCTCATTGCTCAGCTCGGCGCTCACTCGGTGATCGTGGGCGCCGCCGTCAGGAATGGCCGGACCTCCAGCCACTCGTAGATGGGTTCGCCACCTTGACCCGGTGCGGCGGACAACTCGCCCGCGAGCTCGAGGGCGCGCTCGTAGGTGTCGACGTCGATGACCATCCAGCCAGCGATCAGGTCCTTGGTCTCCGCGAACGGCCCGTCCGTCACCGGCGGACGGCCAGGCCCGCCGTAGCGGACGAACGTGCCTTCCTGCGACAGCGCTTGCGCGTCGACGAACTCACCGCTGCCCCGTAGCTTGTCGGCGAAGTCGTTCATGTACTTCATGTGGGCCTCGATCTCGTCGGGTGCCCACTGATCCATCGGAAAGTCGACGATGTAGTCGGGACCCCCCGCGCGGCGGTAGTGCTTGAGCAACAGGTACTTGGCCATGAACTTCTCCCTCGATGTGTCGCGACCCATTCTGGCCGCGCTCACCCCTGGGACGGAGTCGCGGGGGAGTTCTCGACATCGGTTCCAAAGATCATTCGACCGATCGCACCAGACCGGCTGCCGTCGCGGCGTTGACCGCACGCTGCCACGTGACCTCGGCGACCATGACGACTCCGAGCGCCGCGGCGAGCGCAGCCAGCGATGCGGTCCAGTGCAGCCACGTCGGGCCTTCATGAAGATCGGTGAGCAGCGCCAGCGAGGACGCTGTGGCGAGCGCCATCATGGCGCCCAAGGCGATTCGCCGCGTATCCGTCATGCCTCCACGGTGCTAGGGCTTGTTAATGCCGCCCCAAGCAGAGGCTATGAACTTCCTAATTATTTGAGCGATGATCCGTCGCGCGGCGCGAGTTCTATCGTTGAGCCATGACCTCGAATCTGCCCGATGCGGCTCTGGAACTGCGCTCGCTAGTGACGGCGGATGGCACGCTTGAGCTCTCCTTGAAGGACGTCCCCGTTCGGACGCCAACCGGCAACGAAGTGTTGGTGCGCATCGAGGCATCGCCCATCAACCCCTCCGACTTGGGGCTGTTGACCGCCGGAGCCGACATGACGAAGGCGACGGTGGCGGGGACGCCGGACCGTCCCGTCGTCACGGCGTCGTTGGATGCAGCAACCCTGGCAGGACTCTCGGCGCGCATCGACGATTCGCTGCCCGTGGGCAACGAGGGGGCAGGGACAGTCGTGGCTGCGGGGTCATCGGATGCCGCGCAGGCTCTGCTTGGCAAAACGGTGGGGATCGCCGGCGGCGCGATGTACTCGCAGTATCGCGCGGTCGACGCCTCCGCGTGTCTCGTCCTTCCGGACGGTGCTAGCGCCAGAGATGGGGCGTCGTCCTTCGTGAATCCTCTGACTGCCCTCGGAATGCTCGAAACCATGCGCAACGAAGGGCATTCGGCTCTAGTGCACACGGCGGCGGCATCGAATCTCGGTCAGATGCTCGTCAAGCTGTGTCTCGCCGATGGGGTACCGCTGGTCAACATCGTCCGCAAGCCAGATCAGGAGGAGCTGCTTCGATCACTCGGCGCCGTTCACGTCTTGAACTCTGAATCACCCACGTTCACAACGGATCTCACCGAAGCTCTGAAGGCGACTTCCGCGACGCTTGCGTTCGACGCCACTGGTGGTGGGTCGCTGCCGAGCCAGATACTTGGCGCCATGGAGGAAGCGGCCAGTTCTACGGCGGCCTCCTATTCGAGATACGGCTCGGCCGTTCACAAGCAGGTGTACGTCTATGGCCGACTCGACGCGCGTCCGATCGTGCTCGACAACAACTTCGGCATGGCCTGGGGTATCGGAGGATGGCTGCTCACGCCGTTTTTGGCGAGCGCCGGTGGCGAGACGATTGCGCGCCTCAGAGCGCGAGTCGCCGCAGAGCTCACGACGACGTTCGCCAGCACGTACACCCGCGAGGTGTCGTTGGCGGGCATGCTTGCGCCCGACGCGTTCAACGCGTACGTCAAGCGAGCGACGGGGGAGAAGTTCCTCGTCAATCCGTCGCTGGACGGTTAGTCCTTCGAGTCGTCGGACTCGTCTTCGTCGGAGTCGTCTTCGTCGTCGTCGCCACTGTCGTCGTCCTTGCCCTCGACTTTCACCGTATCGCCGAGATTGTCGGCGAACTTCGTCAGCAGCGCAGCGAGCCGACGGGCTTCATCCGGCGCAAGCAATTCGTCGAACACTCGTTCGTCGTCATCGGAGAAACGCTCGAGGTAAACGGCATCGCTCTTGATGCTGACGTCCCACCGGCCGCCTTCGTCCTGTGCCATCGCGCTGCCCCTTCGGTTCCGGCCGCATCGTTGCGGCAGTTCGTTGGGGGTTACCACGCGCAGGCATGCCTAAAACGGTCGAGGTCGCGCAGCTTCATCGACCCATGTCCCATTGGCCGAAGTCGGCCGCGAGTACGTCGTCCTCGTCGACGTGGATGTCGCCGATGAGTGCGCCAGGGCTCGATGCCGTGTAGACGACGGACTGAAACAGCACCGCCGAGGGCTCGCGCTCGCCGCGCGACCATGCCCGCGCCTGCCATGCCCAGCGGTGTCCCGCAGTGCTCGAGTGGCCGATCACGTTGTCTGCGATCGCCAACGAACAAGCGTTGGCGCTGCCGTATATGCCGGTGCGTTCAATCCCGACCACCGAGTTGATTCCTCGAAACCATTGGAGTGCAACGGTTTTCCAGATATCAGCGGAGATGTCCTCGTCGATGCTGAAGAAGATCGGGGCAGACGCGGGACCTCCAGCGGCCGCGTGCAAGTCCATCGCCGTATGGGCGTCCGCGACGCCCCCGTCGTAGCCGCGGGTGTAGTCCGACGGCGTCGGCCAGCCTGGTTTGCCGTATTGAAAGTTGCTCACCACGTGGAGGCCTGCGGTACGCAGTGCGTCGGCATAGTCGCGCGTGACGGGCTTGAAGTCGAAGTTCGCGCCGGGACGGGACGCGGCCACGTAGACCACTGCGCCCGCGTAGCCTGCGGCCGCGATCTGGTCGACTGGAACCAATCGGTCCGAGAAGTCGATCAGCTTGGCCCCCGCCGCGGACGCGGGAATGGTTGCTACGACGGTGCCGACGCAGACGAGGGCTGGCGCGGACAGCACGTACTTGAGGACTTGTCGTCTCGACGCCGGTCCCACATCAGGTAACTTACCCAGATGGTCCGACCTGCGCAGACGGCGCGCAGCGAACGCACTCGCGATGCGCTGCGGCAAGCGGCTCTCGTGCGCTTTCTCGGCCAAGGCGTCGAGGCGACCTCCGCGGAACAGATCGCCGCGGATGCAGGGGTGTCTCTGCGCACCTTCTACCGTCACTTCACGTCGAAGCACGACCTGCTCTTCGCGGACTACGACGCGGGGCTGCAATGGTTCCGCGCGGCGCTGGCCGACCACCCTCGCGACGAATCGCTGATCGACGCCGTGCACGCCGCGGTCATGGCAGCGCCGTACGACGCCACGGCCATGCCGAAGATCGCGGAACTGCGCAAACGGGAACTCGATGCGGGACGGATCGCGCGTCACATCCGGCAGACCGAGGTCGAGTTCGCCGAGGCAGTCGAGGAGTATCTGACCGGCGATCGCGGCGGCGCGCTCGACACCGATGAACGGTTGCGCATCACCGTCACGGCCAGGAGCATTGCCGCCGCGGTGTTCGGCGCGATGGAGGTGTGGATGCTCGACGACGAGCGCGATCTCGCCGAACTCGCACGGCTGTGCCGCACCGCGCTGGATTCGGTAGCTGCTGGGTTCGACGCGAAGAGCCGCTGAAGTTTCGTCATTATTGACAAAACTTGGTGCGCCGTGCCAGCCTCGTTTGATGACTGGCTCCCCTTCCTCCTCGCGCGAGGAGAACTTCGACGCGATTGTCATCGGCGCAGGCCACAATGGCTTGACCGCCGCCACACTCCTACAGCGAGCCGGGATGCGCACGCTCTGTCTGGACTCCAAGCTGTACGCGGGCGGAATGGCCTCGACCGTAGAGCTTTTCGACGGATTCAAGTTCGAGATCGCCGGATCGGTGCAGATTCCGACGTCGGCGAAGGTGAGCCGCGAGCTGGGCCTCGACGAGCTGCCCACCGTCGACCTCGACGTCATGTCGGTATCGCTGCGCGGCATCGGCGATGAACCGCTCATCTACTACACCGATCCGATGAAGTTGATGATGCACATCAACGAGGTCCACGGCGCCGAGGCGGTCAACGGCATGGCCGGGTTGATGGCGTGGTGTCAGGCCCCGACCCGCGCGCTTGGCCGATTCGACGCAGGCGCCCCGCCGAAGACACTCGACGAGATGTATGCCTGCGCAACAAACGAATTCGAGCGCTCGACGATCACCGACATGCTGTTCGGCTCGGTCACCGAGGTGCTCGACCGGTACCTGCCCGACAAGGAGAAGCACGGAGCGCTTCGCGGCATGCTCTCGCTTCTCGCGGTCAACACCACCTATCGCGGGCCAGGGACGCCGGGCACCGCTGCGGCGTTGGCCTACGGATTCGCCGTGCCCGACGAGAACGCGCTCCTGGTGAAGAAGCTCCAAGGCGGCATAGGAGCGCTCACGTCGCATCTCTGCGACGTATTCACCTCGGGTGGAGGCGAATTGCGGCTCCGCAGCAAGGTCGAGGAGATACTGACCGCCGACGGCCGCGTGGCGGGTGTCCGCCTGGAGGACGGCTCCACGCTATCGGCACGGGTCGTCGTGTCCGGCATCGCGCCCGACCTCACCATCAACCATCTGGTCGCGCCCGCTGCGGTCCCGGACAACGTCCGCGAGCGCTTCTCTCGGGTCGACCATCGCGGCAGCTATCTACAGATGCACTTCGCGCTCGACGGCATACCCGAATTCGCCGCCCCATACGAAGTGCTCAACGACCCTGCGATGCAGTCGAACATCGGGATCTTCAGCACCCCAGAGGAATTGCAGCAGCAGTGGGAGGACTGCCGACGCGGCATCGTTCCTGCCGACCCGGCGATCGCGTTGCAGATTCCGTCGGTCAACGATCCTGGCCTCGCGCCGGAGGGCAAGCACGCCGCGTCGGCGTTCTCACTGTGGTTCCCCATCGAAAACCGAGAAGACTCAGCAGATGGGCCTTCCTACGGCGACATGAAGACCGAGATGGGGCAGCGCGTCATCGACAAGCTGACCCGGCTAGCACCCAACTTCGAGAGCCTGATCAGCAAGCACACGACGTTCACGCCGAAGCACATGGGCACGATGTTCGGCGCACCAGGTGGCGACTACTGCCACGGCCTCATTCATCCCGACCAGATCGGCATCAATCGTCCGGGGCCGAAAGGTTATGTCGATCAACCGATTCCGATTGAGGGGCTGTATCTCGGCAGCGCGGGCTGCCACGGCGGGCCCGGCATCACCTTCATCCCCGGTTACAACGCCGCCGTGCAGGCCCTGGCCGATGCCAGCTAGGCGCTCGGTCAGATCCGGCTGTCGGCTTCCTTCCAGTACCGGTCGCGGATCCGCCGCTTGAACAACTTGCCGGAGTCCTCGCGCGGTAGGTCGTCGTCGAATACGACGAGCTTCGGAACCTTGAAGCCCGCCAACCGTTCTCGGACGAAGGACCGCACGTCTTCTTCGGCGAGCACGTACCCTTCACCGACCTCGACGTGCGCCGCCAGTGACTCGCCGTACTCCTCGTCCGGAATCCCGAATACCGCACAGTCCCTGACCTCTGGCATTTGATACAGCACGGCTTCGATCTCTGCGGGATAGATGTTCACCCCACCCGAGATCACCATGTCGTTGGCCCGATCCGTCAGATACAGGTAGCCGTCGGCGTCGACGCGGCCCATGTCTCCGACGGTGACGAAACCGTCCAGTTCCATCTCACGACGCTTCTTGTCGTCGCCGTGATAGGTGAAGCCAGGCCAGTAGTCGGCGGGCCTCAGGTAGACGACGCCGACCTCGCCGACCGGCGCCTCCTCGTCGTCGGCGGTGACGATCCGCACCCGCGCGCCGTCTGCGGGCGCACCGACGGTTCCGGGGTGAGCGAGCCATTCTTCGGACGTGCACCACACGATGGGGCCTGTCTCCGAGCCGCCGTAGTACTCGGTCACGATCGGTCCGAGCCAGTCGATCATCTGCCGCTTGACGTGCTGTGGACACGGTGCGGCCGAGTGCACCACCGTTTGCAGCGACGAGAGGTCGTATCGATCGCGAACCTCTGCGGGCAGTCGCAGCAGCCGGGTGAACATGGTGGGAACCATCTGCACCTGCTGGATGCGGTGTCGTTCGACGGCTGCGAGAAACACCTCGGCGTCGAAGCGGTCGAGCAGGGTGATGTCCATGCCCAACTTCATGGCGATCACCGCCATCGTGTTCGGCGCGGTGTGATAGAGCGGGGCAGGCACCAGCGTGGCGATGCCAGGACCCATCCCCATCCGTTGCATCGTCGAAAGCGCAATCTGCATCATGACCTCCGGCGAGACCGTGTCGCGCACGATCCCCTTGGGTTTGCCGGTGGTGCCGGAGGTGTAGATCATGCCGAGCCCGACGCTGGCGGTGGACGGGTCGGCGTCCGGCTCGTGTCCACCGAGCCACGTCTCGTACTCGGGGACGTCACCCGGAAGCGGTGCATTGCCGCGCACGACGATCACCGGGACCTGCACTCCCGAACCGCGAACGGCGGCAAGGAAATCCGAATGCACGAACGCGGCCCTGCTCCCGCTGTTGTCAAGCAGATAGCCGATCTCGTCGGACTTCCCGTGCCAATTCACCGGTACGGGGTTGGCGCCGGCCAAAGCGATACCCGCGCTGAGCTCCATGAACTCCACCGAGTTGGCCAGGATGATGGCCACGTTGTCGCCGCCGCCGATGCCAATCGCCTTCAGGCCTGCCGAGATTCGGGCAGCGCGTTCCTGCAGCTCGGCGTGTGAGCGCTCGACACGGCCGCAGCGGATCATGGGTGTGGGCATCGTCGAGGTCATGGGACCGACGCTAGGCACACCGCCCCCCCCCGATTCCAGGACCGCACCGCGCGTGAACCGTGACAGAAGCGTTCGTCAGCCGGCAGGCCGGTACCAACCGGGTGGGTTACCGGTCCACCGGCGGAACGCTCGCCGGAACGCACTTGGCTCGGAGAACCCGAGGCGGTCCGACAGGTCCTCGACGGTCTCGTCGCCCCGGACCAGACTGGCGATCGCCTCGTCGCGCAGGATCTCCTCCCTGATCTCGCGAAACGAGGTGCCCTCCTCCCGCAGCAGTCTGCGCAGGTGCTGGGCGCTCACCATGAGGCGTTTGGCGATGTCGTCAACCGTCACCGCGTTGTCGGCCTTCCTGCGCTCGATCATCTTGCGTACCCGGCTCGACGTGGTCGGCTGGTAGTTCTGCCTGAAGAGCAGGTCATTGGGCGACGTTCGGATGAACTCGATGAGTTCGGCCTCGCTGCGGATCACTGGTGCACTGAGATATCGACTACTGAAAGTCATTGCAGCCCTGGCCGCTTCGAAGGCGGGGGTTACGCCATAGATCAATGGGTACTCGTCCGCGTGCGGCGGCGCGGTCCACGGTAGTTCGACGGCGTCGATGACGATCTGCTCGCCGATCAACCAACTCCAGAAGCGATGAAAGACGGCGAGGATTACGTCGACGACGAGGTGGTCGGTGTGAAGGTGACTGGCCGGACCGACGTACAGCCGGGTGACCGTATCACCGATGTCCATCTCGACGGCTTCGAATCCCGTTGCAATCTTCGAGAATTCGATGAGACGCCGGATCGCGGTGCGCAGGTCCGCGACATGGATCAGGCCGAGTGTCATCATCCGGAAGGTGCCGCGGGGAACGGGTTTGGGCCCGATCCCGAACAGTTCGTCGTCGGTGGCCTCCCACAACGCCTGAATGAGCCGGTTTGCCTGATCGGTGGTGACCCGCGCGGCGTCCTCGTCGAGCATCTCCTCGGATATCTGCGCGTCGCGCAGAGCAGCGGAGAAGTCCACTCCGCGTCGCAGGGCCGACTCCATCGCCGTCCGTACGAATTGGATCGCCACCGTGCGGCTTGCCACAGCGCGAAGCTACCACCAGCGAATGCGCAGTTCGGTCATGCATGTCGCTAGCTCTGGTCATTGGCCAGGTACACGCCCGCTTCTAGCGTTGCGGCATGCCAAGAGAGAATTTGACACCGGCGCCGTCGGCCGCTGGAGCGACGAGACGCCGTTCCCCGTGCCGGTCGAGCGGGCCATCGCATACGCGAAGGCCACCAACGACCCCTTCGCCGCCCACCTGGACGGCACGCTCGCGCCGCCGGTCTTCGCGGTGGTTCCCACCCTGCCCGCGCTCGCCCAGGTCACCCTCGCCGCAGTGCCGGAGGCGCTCGCCATGCGAATCCTGCACGGCGAGCAGGACTTCCGCCTCCACCGCCCGATCGTGCCCGGCGAAACGCTTAAGGTCCGCGCAAAGGTGGTCGGGATTCACGGCAAGTCGTCGGGCGTCATCGTGACGTCGCTCGCGGAAACCAGGGACGCCGACGACCAGCCCGTCAACGAGCAGTACTTCAGCGGCTTCTTCCGCGGCGGAGAGTCACCGCTGCAACTGGGCGAGACCGCGCCTGGGCACACGTTCGACGAGGCGTTCAGGAACCGGCTCGCAGACTTCAATGTCGAGCAGAAGTTCGACCTCGACCAGACGTTCCGCTACGCCGAGCCAGCCGGCGACCCCATGCCGATCCACCTCGACGACGAGTTCGCCAAGAAGATGGGCCTGCCCGGAATCATCATGCACGGCCTGTGCACCATGGCGTTCACCTCGCACGCGGTGCTGTCTGCGGTGGCTTCCGAGCATCCCGAGCGACTGAAGCGGCTCGCAGTGCGATTCTCGGCGCCTGGTCGGCCCGGTCAGGTGATGACCACGTCGATGTGGCGCACGACCGACGGCGTCACGTTCGAAAGCGTCAACGACGAGGGACAGGTCCTGATCAAGGACGGCCTCGCAGAGATCGAAGGAGCGTAGATCCATGGGCAAGAACAGGGTGTTCGTCATCGGCGTCGGCATGACGAAGTTCGAGAAGCCGGGCTCTAGAGGAGGCTGGGACTATCCCGCGATGGCGAAGGAGTCGGGCACGAAGGCGCTGGAGGATGCGGGCATCTCCTTCGATCAGATCGAACAGGCCCACGTCGGTTTCGTCTACGGCGAGTCGACGTCGGGTCAGCGAGCGGTCTACGAACTCGGGATGACGGGCATCCCGATCACCAACGTCAACAACAACTGTTCCACCGGCTCGACGGCGCTGTACCTGGCCGCCCAGTCGGTGCGTGGCGGACTGGCCGAATGTGTACTGGCACTTGGCTTCGAGAAGATGGCGCCCGGATCATTGTCGACCAGCTACGACGACCGCGAACAGCCGCTGGGTCGCCACATCATGGCAGAGGCGGAGCTCTTCGAGTTCGCGTTCCCACCGGCGCCGTGGATGTTCGGTGCCGCAGGGGTGGAGCACATGCAGCGCTATGGCACCACCACGGAGCACTTCGCGAAGATCGGCGAGAAGAATCACCGGCATTCGGTGAACAACCCGTACGCGCAGTTCCAGGATTCCTACACCCTCGACGAGGTCAGGGCCGCAAAGATGATCTATGCGCCTGCCGAGCTCACGCGGCTGCAGTGCTCTCCGACCTCGGATGGCTCCGGCGCGGTCATCGTTGCCAGCGAGGCGTTCGTCGACGAACACGGGCTGGCCGCTCAGGCGGTCGAGATCGTCGGGCAGGCCATGGTGACCGACCTCGAGTCGACGTTCACCGACAAGAGCGCCATCACCATCGTTGGCTCCGACATGACCCGACACGCAGCGCGAAAGGTATACGAGCAGGCGCAGATTGGTCCCGGCGACGTCGACGTCATCGAACTGCACGACTGCTTCTCGGTAAACGAACTGCTCACCTACGAGGCGCTCGGGCTGTGCGCCGACGGCGAAGGCGGCAAGCTCATCGACAACGGCGACACCACCTACGGCGGCACCTGGGTCGTCAACCCGTCCGGTGGCCTGATCTCCAAGGGTCATCCGCTCGGCGCCACCGGTCTCGCGCAGGCCAGCGAGTTGACCTGGCAGCTGCGCGGCGCCGCGGACAAGCGTCAAGTGCCGGGCGCCGCGACGAAATCCGGAGTGGCACTGCAACACAACATCGGGCTCGGCGGCGCCGTCGTGGTAACCGCCTATCGCCCAGCTGACCGCTAGAACCTCGAAACACCGAGAAGCATCGAAGGGAAACGATCATGGATTCACTGCATGACAAGGTCGCCGTCATCACCGGCGCCGGACGAGGCATCGGGCGTTCGCACGCATTGCTCTTCGCCGCGGAAGGGGCCGCCGTCGTCGTCAACGACCTCGGCGGGGCCAACGACGGAAGCGGCGTCGACACCGGCCCGGCGCAGGAGGTCGTCGACGAGATCGTCGCGGCAGGTGGGCGGGCGGTGGCCAACACGGACAACGTCGCCACCTGGGATGGTGCAAGGAATCTGGTGGATCAGGCGGTCAGCGAGTTCGGCAAGCTCGACGTCGTGGTGAACAATGCTGGGATCCTTCGGGATTCGTTCGTCGCGGGAATCTCCGAAGACGAATGGGACTCGGTCATCGCCGTGCACCTCAAGGGGCACGCGGCGGTGCTGCATCACGCCGCCGCGTACTGGAAGAACCAGTCGAAGTCGGGGCAACCGGTGCGGGCCTCGGTGATCAACACGGCATCCGCCTCTGGAACGTTTCTACCGAACCCCGGGCAGGCGAACTACGGTGCCGCGAAGGCAGGTATTGCGGCGCTCACACAAGTGGCCGCCGCCGAATTGGGACGCTACGGCGTCCGCGTCAACGCGATAGCGCCCGTGGCACGCACCCGGCTGACCCTGGCAACGCCCGGCATGGGCGCCATGTTCGCCGCCGAGGTGCCGGAGGGACAGTTCGACATGTTCGCCCCGGAGAACATCTCGCCGCTGGTGGCCTACCTCGCCGGTGACGAATGCTCGATCAGCGGAACCGTTTTCGCGGTGCAGGGCGGATCGATCTCCAAGGTCACGCCGATGCAACTGGGCGAGACCATCGAGACCGACGGTCCATGGGAGCTCGACGATCTGCACAAACGCCTGACGAACTGGTCCTAGTGGACACGTCGTTCGGCCAGCGCAGCCAGCCTCCACGTGCACTCGCGAGTGCGGGGAAACGCCGCAGCGAGGGAAACCCGATCCGGTAACCAGCTCAGCGGCGGCAGCGCGAGGCCTTGGTTTCGCGCTTGACCGTCAGCGAGCTCTCGGCTTCGGCTGGCGCTGTCATGTCAGTGTCCTGCCCGGTGCGTTATGGCTCATTCCTCGGGTTCTGTGGCTCCGCCCTCGTCGGACCAGTCGGACCGATCGTCGGCTCCCTTTGCGGGGTCGCTCTGGACGTCCTCGCGGCTTTCGGGTCCGGAATCGGACTCGCTCGTCTTGGGCTGTGGGTTGGTCACGTCGAGGGGAATACCCTGGTCGTCCGGTTCGGAAACGGTCAGGACGGCTTCCGCGACGTAGGGATTTTCCTCCAACCGGTGTTCCAGCACGCGCAGGGTGCGCGCCAAGCTGGACTCGACCGAGTCGCCGACGAGGTCGACGCTCGCGATGACGAAGAGTCGTTTCGGGCCGATGAATTCGGGTCGAAGAAAGCGAACCTCGGCCACCTCTGGATAGCTGGTCAACTCGGTCTCTAGGGCCTCCTTGATTCGCGGTGAGCCGGGTTCGCCGGTGAGGAACTGCCGGTTGCGATCGATGAGGAAGAACGCGACGACGCCAAGCAGGACGCCGACCAGTATCGAGCCTGCCGCATCCCACGCGGAAGCTCCCGTGAGTTCGTGCAACAGGATCCCGAGAAACGCGATGCCGATGCCGATTAGTGCGGCGCTGTCCTCGGCGAACACCGCCCGGACGGTCGGGTCGGACGTCTGCACCGCGAATTCCAGCACGCTGGTATCGAATTCATCTGCTCCCGTGCGCAATTGGCGCACGGCCTGTAACAGGGACGTGCCCTCCAGGACGAACGCGATGGCAAGCACCAGGTAGGCGAGCCGGTAGTCCTCGCCCTCGCCGCCATGGATCAGTTCCGTGACGCCGCGCCAGATCGAGACGGCAGCGCCTACGACGAACAACCCCACCGCGGCCAACAACGACCACACGTAGGTCTCGCGGCCATAGCCCAGCGGGCGCCGTCGGTCGGCGTCGCGCGAACCCCTGCGGTTGGCGGTCAGGAGGAAGACCTCGTTGCCGGTGTCAGCCCAGGAGTGAGCAGCCTCGGCGCCCATCGACGCGGAACCCGAAAGCACGGCGGCGATCGTCTTCGCAACGGCGATCGCAAGATTCGCACCGAACGCGACGAGCACGGTGAGGGCGCTTTCGCCTCCGGTCTTCACCACGCTCGGTCAGTTCCCGCGATTCGTGCACCCAAACCAGCGGTGAGCGCGCTCGGGGGTGTGCAAGTCGGCGACCGCACTCAGCCACGTCGTTGCAGCTGTGCCATCCAGTCCTTCGGCACGCGACCTCGCGGCCCAGGAGCGGTCTCGTCCACGGGCCGGCAGTCCGGCGGGGCGAGTTCGGGCCCGTCGTAGTACGCGTCGGCGTCATAGTTCCAGAACCAATCCTCGCCGGGCTCGAACGACTGGATGATCGGATGGCCGGTGGAGCGCCAGTGCGCCGTTGCGTGGCGGGCCAGCGAGTCGTCACAACATCCGATGTGGCCACACTCGGCGCACCGACGCAGGTGCACCCACCAACCGCCCACCTCTTCACATTCGACGCACCCGGTCCCGCTCGGCGGGACCGCAGGATTCACCGCATCGCTCATGGGAAACGAGCCTAGACGGGTCGACGCTGGCGGGCAGAAGGCCGGCATCGCGCAATACTTTGACTCATCGAAATTTGATCATGATGAGCCTAACCCCGTGCAATCTTTCCACCAGCGTGTTCGAGGCGGGACGTGCAGTTTTGTCCGGATGTTCGCTTTGACGGCTAACTCGTCGCCGCTTAGCGTCCGGCGCAACGCCGACGATGGGAGGCCACGTGGAAACCGCAATTCAGTGTGGCCGCCGTTCGTCGTCGCGCCCGCCCGTTCGCAGGCAAAGCGGGTAACCCGCAGTGGCCATTTCTGGGCGGTCGTCCGTGAACGGGACCGCCTGGGCGAAGCCCGCCGTCGCCATGGGCGACTTCTTCGTGCTCGCGGGAGAGACCTTCGGCGCGATGTTCCGCCCGCCCTACGCCTGGCGTGAGTTGCTCGACCAAATCTGGTTCGTCGCAAGGGTCTCCATCGTCCCCACCATCGTGTTGTCGATTCCCTACACCGTGCTGATCGTCTTCACGCTCAACATCGTGCTGATCGAGGTGGGCGCAGGCGATCTCTCCGGCGCGGGTGCAGCATTGGCGTCCGTCACCCAGGTCGGCCCAGTGGTGACCGCAATCGTCGTCGCGGGCGCAGGCGCCACCGCGATGTGCGCCGACCTCGGTGCGCGCACGATTCGCGAGGAGATCGACGCCATGAAGGTGATCGGCGTCAACCCCGTACAAGCCCTGGTGGTGCCGCGCGTGGTCGCAGCGACGTTCGTCGCGCTGATGCTCTACTCGGTGGTCGCCGTCGTCGGCCTTTCCGGTAGCTACTTCTTCGTCGTATACGTCCAGAACGTCACCCCTGGCGCGTTCGCGGCGGGGCTGACGCTGCTGACCGGTCTGCCACAGGTCATCGTGTCGCTGGTCAAGGCGCTGCTGTTCGGGCTCTCCGCGGGCCTGATCGCCTGCTACAAGGGCTTGCACGTCGGCGGCGGTCCGACCGCCGTCGGCAACGCGGTCAACGAGACCGTCGTCTTCGCCTTCATGGCGCTGTTCCTGATCAACATCCTTGCGACGGCGTTCGGTGTGAAGGTGGCGCCGTGACGGAGGTAGTAGCGGCTCCGAAGCCATCCGCTGATCCGGTTGGCAAGGCGGTCAATGCCACTCGCAGGCTCGGCGAGCAGACCGCCTTCTACGGCCAGGCGCTCGCCGCGACGCCCGACGCCGTCCGTCGCTACCCCGGCGAGGTGCTCCGACTCGTCGCCACGATGGGGCTTGGCACCGGTGCGTTGGCGGTCATCGGCGGAACCGTCGTCATCGTCGGCTTCCTCACGCTGTCGACGGGTGCGCTGATCGCCGTGCAGGGCTACAACACCTTGTCCAACGTCGGAATCGAGGCACTCACCGGTTTCCTTGGCGCCTTCCTCAACGTGCGCTTCATCGCGCCGGCGACGGCGGGTGTTGCGCTGGCCGCGACCATCGGCGCAGGCGCGACCGCGCAGTTGGGTGCGATGCGCATCAACGAGGAGATCGACGCGCTCGAGGTGATGGGCATCCGTGCGGTCACCTACTTGGCGTCCACTCGCATCGTGGCCGGCGTCATCGCGGTCATCCCGATCTATACCGTCGCCGTGTTGATGTCCTTTCTCGCAACGAGATTCGGAACGACGATCATCTACGGCCAGTCGCGGGGCGTCTACGACCACTACTTCTCGACGTTCCTGCAGCCGACGGACCTACTCTGGTCCTTCACAGAGGCACTCGCGATGGCCGCCGCGGTGATGTCGGTGCACACCTACTACGGGTTCACCGCGACTGGTGGCCCGGCGGGCGTCGGCGAGGCAGTCGGTCGTGCCGTGCGAACGTCGATCACCGCAGGCGTCTTCATCCTCTTGACCATCACGCTGTCCGTCTACGGACAGTCCGGCAACTTCCATCTGTCGGGGTGAGCGCGTGACGCACAATGCGGAGAGGCGTGGCGGGATCGATCCCATTTGGTATGCGCCCGTACTCTTCGTGGTCATCATCGCGCTGAGCGCGCTGACCGCGGTGCTGTTCACGGGTGCGGCACGCAAGACGGTTCCTCTGACGCTGGTCTCCGACCGGGCGGGTCTCGTCATGGAGAACGGCGCGAAGGTGAAGTTGCGCGGAGTCCAGATCGGCGAGGTCGGATCGATCGGCAGCGTCGCCAACGGTGGCAACCAGTATGCGTCCCTGAACCTCGAGATGGACCCTGGGCCGTTCCAGTACCTGCCAAGCAACGTCGAGGCAGAGATCAAGTCCACCACCGCCTTTGGTGCCAAGTACGTCAACCTCATCGTGCCGCCCGACCCAAGTTCGAAGCCCTTGGCAGCCGGCGCCGTCGTGCGCTCCCGCAACGTGACCGCCGAGGTCAACACGGTATTCCAGAACCTGCAGGCCGTGGTGCGCAGCATCGATCCCGCCAAGCTGAACTCCGTGCTGACGGCGGTGGCGGATTCGTTGCGCGGCAAGGGTGACGCCATCGGCCAGGCGATCACCGACGCGAACAAGGTTCTGGTGGCTGTCAATCCACGCATGGGCACGGTGAAGCAGGACTGGCAACTGTTCGGCCAGACCGCCGCGGCGTATTCGGATGCAGCACAGAACATCGTGTCGATCCTTGATTCGTTCTCGACAACGAGCAAGACCATTACCGACCACGAGCTGCAACTCGATCAACTGCTCCTGTCGGCGGTCGGGTTCTCCCAGACGGGCATCAACGTGATCGGCGGAAACCAGCCAAACCTGGTGCGCGCCATGAACATCCTCGACCCCACGACCGCTCTGCTGATGAAGTACTCGCCGACCTTCACCTGCCTGTTCCAGGGCGCCCAGTGGTTCCTCGACCACGGTGGCCGAGATGCCTTGGGCGGCAACGGAAAGTCGGTCATCATGGACGCCGCTCTGCTGATGGGCGACGACTCGTACCGCTATCCCGACAATCTGCCGAAGGTCAACGCCACCGGCGGCCCCGGCGGTGCGCCGAGTTGCGGTTCGCTGCCCGACGTCAGCAAGAACTTCCCGGTCAAGGCATTGGTGACCGACACCGGCTTCGGCACGGGGCTGGACATCAGGCCCAACCCGGGGATCGGATTCCCCGGCTGGGCCAACTATCTGCCCACGACCAAGGCGTTCCCCGAGGATCCCAGGATCCGGTACGACGGGCCGCCCGCGCCAGGGCCGATCGTGCCTCCTGGGGCGCCACCGTATGGAGCAGCGCAGTACGCGCCGGACGGTACGCCGCTGTGGCCGGGTCTTCCGCCAGCGCCAGCGCCGACGCCCCTCCCGACGGCGCCACCTGGGCCACCGGCAGAAGGGACGCCATAGTGAAGCGAAAGAGCGTGAGCGGCACCGTGATACGGGTCGCGCTGTTCACGGCGATGTGCTTGGTATTCACCTTCGTGCTCGTGACGGTGTTCGGCCAGTTCAGGTTCGACTCGCGTACCGCGTACAGCGCAGTGTTCACCAACGTGTCGGGCCTCAAGGGCGGCAACTTCGTCCGGATAGCAGGTGTCGAGGTCGGCAAGGTCAGGAACATGACCTTGAACAAGGACGGCACCGTCAACGTCGACTTCGCCGTCGACAAGAACCTCGTACTCATGGACGGCACCAGGGCGGTGGTGCGGTACGAGAACCTCATCGGTGACCGGTATCTGTCGCTGGAACAGGGCGTGGGATCGATCCGGGTGCTGCAGCCGGGCGAGACGATCCCACTGGCACGCACGGCACCCGCCCTCGACGTCGACGCACTCATCGGCGGCTTCCGGCCGCTGTTCCGAGCGCTCGATCCCGATCAGGTCAACGCGCTCAGCGGTCAACTGCTCGAGGTATTCCAGGGCCAGGGCGGCACCATCTCGTCGGTGCTGGCCCAGACGTCGGCGCTCACGACGACGCTGGCAGGCCGCGACCAGCTCATCGGCGAGGTGATCAAGAACCTGAACACCGTCCTCGGCACGTTCGCCAAGCGCGACGGACAGTTCTCCGAAGGGCTCGACAAGCTGTCTCAGCTCGCCAACGGTTTGGCCGACCGCAGGACCGACATCGCCAACGGGACGGCGTACGTCAACGCCGCGGCCGGGTCGGTCGCCGACCTGCTGAACGCCGCACGGCCGCCGATCAAGGACACCGTGACGCAGACCGATCGGTTCGCCGGTCAGATCATGGCCGACCACGACTACGTCGACGATCTGGTCAAGACCCTGCCCGACGCGTATCAGATCCTCGCCAGACAGGGGCTCTACGGCGACTACTTCGGCTTCTACCTCTGTGACGCGATCCTCAAGGTCAACGGCAAGGGCGGTGAGCCGGTGTTCGTCAAACTGGCAGGCCAGGACTCGGGGCGGTGCCAACCCAAGTGATGACCCTGAAGCGACCCAGCGTCAAACCGCTCGCCGAACGCAACCGGGTGGCCGTCGGAGCCGTCGGGACCCTGATCCTGATCGCCCTGGTGGTCGCAGCCTTCTCCTACGACAGGATTCCCTTCGTCAAGGGCACGTCGGACTACTCGGCGTACTTCGCTGAGGCCGGTGGCATCAAGCCGGACAGCGACGTTCGGGTGTCCGGCCTGTCCGTCGGTCGGGTCACCGACATCCGTCTGGAGGGCACCAAGGTGCGCGTGGGCTTCACCGTGCGCGACGGCGTCGAGCTCGGCGACCGGACGGAGGCGGCGATCAAGATCGAGACGGTGCTCGGCACGAAGATGCTCGAATTGACCTCGCGCGGCGACGGCGAGCTGCGCGGCACGATTCCGCTGGAGCGCACCACGTCGCCGTATGACCTTCCGACCGCGCTCGGCGACTTGACCACCACCATCAGTGGTCTCGACACCACGCAGCTTTCCAAGGCGCTGTCCACGCTGGCGCAGACGTTTGCCGATACGCCGCCCGAGCTGAAGACCGCGTTGGAGGGGGTGTCCCGGTTCTCCGACACCATCAATGCGCGCGACGCTCAGCTTCGCAACCTGCTCGCCAACGCGAACAAGGTCAGCGGTGTGCTTGCCAAGCGCAGCGACCAAATCGCAAGCCTCGTCGTCGACACCAATAGCCTTCTGGCCGAGCTTCTTTCGCAGCGCGCGTCGGTCGACGCCTTGATGAACAACCTCACCGCCGCCGCCACGCAGCTGTCCGGCCTCGTCGCCGACAATCGGACCCAACTCGAGCCGGCGCTCGACAAGCTCAACGGCGTCCTGAAGATCCTCGACGACCACAAGCAGGGCCTCCAGAAGACGCTGAGCCTGATCCGGCGCTACGCGATGTCGTTCGGCGAAGTGCTCGGCTCGGGCCCATTCTTCAAGGCCTCCCTGGTGAACCTCATCCCAGGACAGTTCTCGCAGCCGTTCATCGACGCCGCGTTCTCGGATCTCGGCCTCGACCCCAACACGTTGCTGCCATCGCAGCTCGTAGATCCCGGGAACGGCCAGCCCGCCACGCCTCCGCTGCCGGCGCCGTTCCCGCGGACGGGGCAAGGTGGTCAGCCGAATCTGACTCTCCCCGACGCCATTACGGGCAACGTAGGCGACCAGGGCTGCGGGCCGCCTGGCATACCGTTGCCGGGCCCAACCGGTTGCTATCCCTACCGGGAGCCGTTGCCCGCGCCTCAACCTGGGGGGCCGCCGCCGGGGCCGCCCGCCGTCTCCGGCAACTCCATCCCGCCGGTGCCGACGCCGGTCTACGTGCCTGCGCCGAACGAAGTTCCAGCGGGGCGATGACCGTGTTGGAGAATCGAACTGGCCTCTTGCGAATCGTCACGGCCGTCGTGTTGGTCTGCACCCTCGTCGCAGGCATCGCGTTGGTGGCAACGCCCTGGGGGCAGCGCGTCAACAAGGACACCTTCGTTGCGTACTTCGCCAACTCGAACGGCCTCTACACCGGCGACGAAGTCCGTATTCTCGGCGTCGCCGTCGGTACGGTGGACGAGATCGAACCGCAGCCCAACGACACCAAGGTCACGTTCTCGATCGACTCGCAATACTCGGTGCCAGCCGACGTCCGTGCCGCGATCCTTTCGCCTTCGTTGGTGAGCGCGCGGGCCATTCAGCTGGTTCCCGCATACGGCGGTGGACCGAAACTTCCCTCGGGCGCATCCATTCCGGAGAACCGGACCGCGGTACCCGTCGAATGGGACGACTTCCGTCAGCAACTGGAGAAGCTGACCGACTCACTGCAGCCGACGAGTCCAGGCGGACCGAGCGCGGTCGGCGAGTTCGTCAACTCCGCAGCAGCCAACCTGCGCGGCGAGGGCGATACTGCGCGCGAGACGGTCATCAAACTCTCCCAAGCACTTTCGGCGCTCGGTGACCACAGCACGGACATCTTCAGCACGGTACGCAATCTGCAGCTGCTGGTCTCCGCACTGTCGTCGTCGAGCGATCTGCTCGCCTCGTTCAACACCAACCTGGCCGAGGTGAGCACTCTGCTGTCCAACAGTCCCAACGAAGTGGCCAACGCCACGAAGGGTCTTGACGCGGCAGTGACCGACCTGCGTGGCTTCATCGGCGACAACAAGGAAGGTCTCGGCGTCACCTTCGATCGGCTCAACTCGGTCACCACGGCGTTGAACGACAGCCGCGCCGACGTCAAGCAGGTCCTGCACATCGCGCCGACGGTGTTTCAGAACTTCATGAACATCTATCAACCCGCCCAGAGCGGCGTCACCGGCATACTCGCGGCGGGCAACTTCGCCAACACCGTCCAATTCATCTGCAGCGCAATCCAGTCGGCATCGCGGATGAACTTCGATCAGTCCTCGAAGTTGTGCGTGCAATACCTGGCGCCGATCATCAAGAACCGGCAGTACAACTATCCGCCGCTGGGCTTCAATCCCTTTGTCGGTGCGGCGGCCCGGCCCAACGAGCTCACCTACAGCGAGCCCTGGCTGCGGCCCGACTACGTGCCTCCGCAGGCGACGCCGACCGATCCCAACCAGGGCCTGCCCGGCATGATGCTGCCCGCGGAGGGTGCGCCATGAGGCGCGCGGTGGGGGCGGCGCTCCTCGTCGCGTGCATGCTCGCCGTCCCGGGATGTGAATGGCGGGGCCTCAATTCGCTGAGCCTGCCAGGAACCGAGGGTGACGGCGATGGTTCCTACACCATCCAAGCGCAGCTGCCCGACGTCGTGACGATCCAGCAGAACACCCGCGTGCGGGTCGCCGACGTCAACGTCGGCAACGTCACCAAGATCGAGGTACAGGACTGGCATGCGCTGGTGACGATGCGGATCAACGGTGACGTCCACCTGCCCGCAAACAGCACCGCCAAGGTCGGGCAGACCAGCCTGCTCGGCTCGATGCACATCGAACTCGCACCCCCTACCGACCAGGCGCCCAGTAGCGAGCTGCTCCATGACGGTTCGGTGATTCCGCTGTCGTCGGCCGACACGTACCCGACCACCGAGCAAACGCTGGCTTCGGTCTCGATTCTGCTCAACGGTGGAGGGCTTGGCCAACTTCAGGAGATCAACCAGACGTTCGCCAAGGCCCTGGCCGGTCGCGAGGCCGACATGCGCAGCCTGCTGAACCAGCTGGACACGTTCATCGCGCAGCTCAACGACCAGACCGACGACATCATCACGGCCACCGAGAACCTGAACTCGTTGTCCGGTCAGGTCGCGGCGAACGACGACAAGGTCGACAAGGCGCTCACGACGATCCCGCAAGCGCTTGCCGTGCTTGCTGATTCGCGCAACAAGCTGGCGGACGCCATCGATGCGGTCGGAAAGTTCGGTGCGGTCGCGGCATCGACGATCGATCAGACCAAACAGGCGCTGGTGGACAACCTGCGCAACATCGCGCCGGTGTTCCGCTCGCTGGCCGACGCAGGCCCAGCGCTCACCAAGGGACTGGACTTCCTGTCGACGTACCCCTGGGTGAAGAGCACGCTGGGCAATTGGTTCCGCGGCGACTTCGCCAACATCAGCCTCGTCGTCGACCTGACGTTGAGCCGGATCGACAGCAGTTTGTTCACCGGGACGCGGTGGGAGGGCAACCTCACCAAGCTCGAGTTGGAATGGGGTCGAACGATCGGACAGATGCCCAGCCCGTACACCGTGGGCAATCCGCTGATCGCCCCCTACCACTTCGGGGGTTACTGACGTGTTGCGACTGTCCCGCACGGTGTGGACGCAGTTGGCCATCCTGGCCGCCGTCACGCTAATTGCCTGCAGCATCATGGCCTTCGGCTTCGTCAAGGTTCCCGCGCTACTCGGACTCGGGCGGTACGAGGTGACGTTGGAGCTGCCTGCAACGGGTGGGTTGTACCCGACGTCGGTGGTGACGTACCGCGGTTCGGAGATCGGCAGGGTCACGTCGGTCGACGTGACTAGAGACGGTGTGAAGGCCGTTCTGAAGCTGGACTCGGCGACGAAGGTTCCCGCGAACGTCTCGGCGGCAGTGCACAGCCGCTCGGCCATCGGCGAGCAGTTCGTCGAACTCACGCCTCGGGACGGGGGCGGGGGAGCGACGCTGCGCAACGGTGACGTCATCGGCGTCGACAGGGTGCAGATCCCAGCCGACATCGGCTCCCTGCTCGACGCCACCAACACGGCGCTGCAAGCCATTCCGCAGGACAACTTGCGCACCGTCGTCGACGAAGCGGCCAAGGCAGTCGGCGGACTCGGACCGGAACTCACCCGAATCGTGGACGGCTCGACGTCGTTGGCCACCCAGGCGGGCAACAACGTCGACTCGATCACCACGCTGATCGACCAGTCGCCACCGGTGCTGAATTCCCAAGTACAGACCTCTGATTCGATCGCGACATGGGCGGCGCACATGGCTGCCATCACCGGTCAGATCAAGTCGCAGGATGCGGCGTTCGGCGACCTGCTGAACCAGGGTGGGCCAGCACTCGACGAAGGCAAGGCACTGCTCGACCGTGTCGCTCCCGCCCTGCCGGTGTTGTTGGCGAACCTCACGAGCCTCGGCGAGATCGCCGTGACCTATCGCGCCGACCTCGAACAGCTGCTGGTCCTGTACCCGCAGGGCACCGCCGTGATGTCGGCCATCGCGCTTCCGGATTCCGGCACCAAGCAGGCATACAAGGGCATCTACCTGGACTTCAACCTCAACCTCAACCTGCCGCCGCCATGCAACACCGGCTTCCTGCCCGCAGCGCAGCAGCGCTCGCCGGTCATGCAGGACGCTCCCGATCGCACCACCGGCGAGCTGTACTGCAGGCTCCCACAGGATTCCGACTTCAATGTCCGTGGTGTGCGCAACATTCCGTGCGAAAACAATCCAGCCAAGCGCGCCCCGACCGTCGAGTTGTGCGAGAGCAACGAGGAGTACGTGCCACTGAACGAGGGCTTCAACTGGAAGGGCGATCCCAACGCGACCCTCTCCGGCCAAGGCGTCCCGCAGTTCCCGCCAGGGACGGTCCCGCCGCCACTGCCTGCCGTCGCGCCGCCGTCCGGTGCGCCCCCGCCGGTGGCCCTCGTTCCCTACGATCCTGACACCGGCGACTACGTCGGGCCGGATGGCAGGCACTACAAACAGAGCAATCTCGTACCTGGCGACAAGACCTGGCAGTCGATGCTGGTTCCGCCGACGCCCTAGTGGTCTATGGTCGCGAACATGGCAACCACCGATTCGCGTGAAGTCACCATCGAAGCGACGCCGGAGGAGATCCTCGACGTCATCGCCGACGTCGAGGCGACGCCCACCTGGTCCCCGCAGTATTCGAAGTCGGAGATCCTGGAGCGATACCCCGACGGCAGGCCCAAGCAGGCCAAGATGACGGTCAAGGCCGCGGGCATCACCGACGAACAGGTCATCGAATACACCTGGACCGATGACGGCGTGAAGTGGACGCTGATCTCGTCGAGCTCGATGAAGGCGCAGGATGCCGGCTACACCCTCACACCCGACGGCGACAAGACCAAGGTGCGCTTCGACATGAAGATCGACCTTTCGGTGCCGCTGCCCGGCTTCATCGTCAAGCGCACGCTCAAGGGCGGGATGGAGACGGCGACCGACGGCCTGCGCAAACACGTACTGAAGGTCAAGAAGGGCGCGAAATAGGTTGCAGCGCATGGGACCCCTCGCCGGGGTTAAGGTGATCGAGCTCGGTGGCATCGGACCCGGCCCGCACGCGGGCATGATGCTGGCAGATCTCGGCGCCGACGTCGTGCGGGTGCGACGCCCAAGCGGTGGTCTGGCGATGCCACCGGAGGACGTCGATGCCTCGCACCGCGGCAAGCGTGCCGTCGACCTCGACGTCAAGAGGGAGCCAGGGAAGCTGCTGGACCTCGCCGCCAAGGCCGACGTACTACTCGACTGCTTTCGACCAGGTACGTGTGAGCGTCTCGGCATTGGGCCCGACGAGTGCGCGGCTGTCAATCCGCGGCTGATCTTCGCCCGCATCACCGGCTGGGGGCAGGACGGTCCGCTCGCGATGACGGCGGGCCACGACATCAACTACCTGTCGCAGACCGGCGCGTTGAATGCGATCGGTTACCGCGACCGACCGCCCGTCGTCCCGCTCAATCTGGTCGCGGACTTCGGTGGTGGTTCGACGTTCGTCGTGCTCGGCGTCGTCGCGGCTCTCTATGAGCGAGAGCACTCCGGTCTTGGCCAGGTCATCGACGCCGCGATGGTCGACGGGGTCAGCATCCTCGCCCAGATGATGTGGACGATGAGTCGGAACGGGTCACTCAAAGATGAGCGCGAGTCGTTCATGCTCGACGGCTCGGCGCCGTTCTACCGGACCTACGCGTGCTCCGACGGCGGACACATGGCCGTCGGGTCGATCGAGCCGCAGTTCTTCGCGCAGCTGGTCAGCGGTCTCGGCTTCTCGGCCGACGAGGTGCCAGGCCAATACGATCTGGACCGCCGCGACGAGATGCGCATGATGTTCAGCGAGCGGTTCGCCAGCAAGACCCGTGCGGAATGGACGGCGATCTTCGCGGGCACCGACGCCTGCGTCACGCCGGTGTTGACCTGGTCCGAGGCCGCCGTCAACGAGCATCTCACCGCGCGGTCGACGATCATCGAGTCGCGCGGCGTCAAGCAGGCCGCGCCGGCACCGCGCTTCTCCCGGACCCCGGCTGGCCCGGTCGGCCGACCGCCGCAGAGCACCACGCCGCTCGACGACGTCGGCTGGTAGTACGGCCGAAACGAGCCACGAAGCGGCCGTCGGGCAGCACAATTCGGAGCTGTGGGATTCACGACGTTCACCCTGCCCCCTGTCGATCCAGAAGCGTTTCTGAAGCTGCCCCTCATGGAGCGAATCAAGACCTTGTCGCTGCACTGGGTGGACTTCGGCTTCGGCGTGCCGCGGATGGTGCACGTCATCTATCTCGTCAAGCTCGCGGTGTTCTACGTGCTCGGCTTCATGGTGCTCGTCACGTTGACCTCCGATCTGCCTGCCTTCTGGCACGTGTCGCAGTGGTGGGATCAGCCGATCGTCTACCAGAAGGCGATTCTGTGGACGGTGCTGTTGGAGTTGCTCGGCCTGGCGGGCTCTTGGGGGCCGTTGGCGGGCAAGACCAAACCGATGACCGGTGGCTACCGATTCTGGGCCAGGCCCAACACGATTCGGCTGCGCCCCTGGCGAAGGGTGCCGTTCACTGCGGGTGACAGGCGGACGTGGTTCGACATCGGCCTGTACCTGGTGCTCGTCATCGGCATCGTGGTCCCGCTGGTGTTGCCCGGCGTGCCTAGCGTGTCGTTGTCAGCTGCCTTGCCGGACAACACTTCTGGACTCGTCGACCCAGTTCTACTGATCGTGCCGATCGTGGGTCTCTTGCTGATCGGCTTGCGAGACAAGACCATCTTCCTGGCCGCGCGTGGCGAGCAGTACCTCCCCGCGTTCGTGCTCTTCGCCGGGTTTCCCTTCGTCGACATGATCATCGGGCTCAAGCTGCTGATCGTCACCGTATGGTTCTGGGCGGGTGTCTCCAAGTTCGGCATGCACTTCACCAACGTGATCCCTCCGATGGTGAGCAACAGTCCATCGATGCCGCTGAAGTGGTTGAAGCGCAAGCACTATCGCAACTTCCCCGATGATCTCCTGCCGTCGCACCTCGCCACCTTCATGGCGCACGGGTTGGGCACCGTCGTCGAGATCATCTCGCCGGCGGTCTTGTTGTTCTCACCGTGGCCGTGGCTGACGATCGTCGCGGTGGCGATCATGGTCGGCTTCCACCTGTTCATCATCTCGACGTTCCCGATGGCGGTTCCCTTGGAGTGGAATGCGCTCTTCGCCTACGCCGTGGTGTTCCTGTTCCTTGGCTTCCCGAACGGAAATGGCTACGCCATCTGGGACATGTCCTCGGTGTGGCTGACGCTGCTTCTCTTGATGGCGTTCTGCTTCTTTCCCGTGCTCGGCAACCTTCGGCCCGACTTGGTGTCGTTCCTGCCTGCGATGCGGCAGTACGCGGGAAACTGGGCGTCCGCGGTGTGGGCCTTCGCCCCTGGCGCCGAGGAGAAGCTGAACCGCGTCACACGATCGGCGGGAAACCAGGTCGACCAACTGGTCGCCTATGGCTTCACTCCGCTGGATGCGGAGTTGTTCGCCCAGAAGGCACTTGGCTGGCGGGCCATGCACAGCCAGGGACGCGGGCTTTGCTCGGTTTTGTTGAAGAACCTTCCCGACGTCGACACGCGCTCGGTGCGTGAAGCCGAAGTCATCTGTAACACGTTGGTGGGCTTCAACTTCGGCGACGGACATCTCCACGACGAGGATTTGATTCGCGCGGTTCAGGACGAGGCTGCATTCGAGCCTGGTGAGTTGGTCATCGTGTGGGTGGAGTCCCAGCCCATTCACCGAAAGGTGCAGCACTACAAGGTGATCGATGCCGCACTCGGCGTCGTCGAGCGCGGAACGTGGAAGGTGGCCGACGTCGTCGGGGAGCAACCGTGGTTGCCGAACGGACCGATCCCGCTGCACGTCACCTGGAGTCGGGACAGACACGCCGAAGCGGGTTAGCCGTCCAAAAGGGTGCGCGAGGCCCATTAGTTCATTAAATTTGCCCTCATGGCCGTCCAAGCCTCGCGAGAGGTGGTCTTCGACGCCTCGCCAGAGGCGATCCTCGACGCGCTCGCAGACATCGAGGAGGTGCCGTCGTGGTCGACGCTGCACCGCGACGCCGAGGTGCTGGACCGGTACCCCGACGGCCGCCCGCACCACGTCAAGACGACCGTGCGGATCATGGGGATCTCGGACAAGGAGATCCTGGAGTACCACTGGGGTCCCAACTGGGTGGTGTGGGACGCCGAGGAGACCTTTCAGCAGCGCGGTCAGCACTGCGAATACAACCTGACGCCCGAGGGCGACAAGACGCGGGTGAAGTTCGACCTCATCGTCGACCTGGCCGCGCCCGTCCCCGGATTCCTGCTCAAGCGTGCCAAGAAGATGGTGCTCGACGTCGCCGTCGACCGTCTGCGCTGCCGGGTGACTCGCAACCACGGCTGACAGCGACGCTGGGCGCTAGCTGGTAGCGCTTCGTGCCCGTCTGCCGCCATGCCAACTGGGGGTAAACGTCGATGGAATTCTCGGCTGCGCGAGCGATCCTGAAATGGTCAAGATCACTGGGATCGGGCGAGGTCAGGACAGGAGTTCCATCATGAAGCGAGTCACCTTGGGTGCGGCGTTGTTCGGAGTGGTCGCTGGTGCGGCCGTCGCGTTAGCCGGTCCCGCCTCCGCCGCACCGCTCGGCGGGTCGTCGGCCGACAACGTCGTTCAGACCCTTCAAGCCCGCGGCTACACCGTGCAGATCAACGGCGCGCAGGATGCTCCGCTGGATCGGTGTACCGCGACCGACGTCGACGGACTCGACGGCCCGGCGCCCGCGGGTTCGACGGTCTACGTGACCATCGACTGCCCCAACGACTACAGATAGATCGCGGCCAAGACTCGTGCCGAGTCGAAGGGAATGCTCTCGACGCGCGGGCTGGTTGTCGAAGGCATGCCTACTGGAGTAGTTCTCAACCCAAGCCCGACCGCGGCCAACGTCGTGGACGACGTCGTCGACCAGGCTCGGCGTGCCTTCGACGTCGGTGTCCGCCAGATCTGGCTCGCGCAGCAGTTTTCCTACGATGCCATCTCGCTCGCCGGGCTGGTCGGCGCAGCCGTGCCGAGTCTCGGCGTCGGGACGTTCGTCGTCCCGATCAACCCGAGACACCCGCTCGTCGTCTCCTCGCTGGCGCAGACGGCGCAGGCCGCATCGCACGGCAACTTCAGCCTCGGGCTTGGGCTGGGGGCGCATGCGCCGGAGCAGCGGGCGTTCGGTACGTCGTGGTCCAACACCGTTGGTCGGCTGCGCGAACATCTCGAGGTGCTCAGGTCGATCTTCGACACCGGCGAGGTGGACTATCGCGGCAGCGAGTTGAGCGCCGCCCCCGAATGGCCGGTCGCGCTGGCGGGAGGCAGGCCGATCCCCGTATACGTTGCGGCGATGGGGCCCAAGGCGTTACGCGTCACGGGAGAACTTGCCGACGGCACTCTGCCCTACCTGGCAGGCCCGCGCACGCTAGAGGAGTTCATCATCCCCACCATTGCAGAGGCGGCTGCCGCCGCTGGTCGGCCCGCGCCGCAGATCATCGCCGCCGTGCCAGTGGTGGTGTCGGACGACGAAGACGCCGCCCGCACTCTCGCCACAGACGACTTGGCGTTCTACGAGACGATCCCGTCGTATGCGAAGGTGATAGCGCGCGAGGGTGCAGAGCGCGCCTCTGACATCGCCGCCTTGGGCACACCCGAAGCGATTCGCAAGCAGTTGCAGCGCTACGTCGACGCGGGTGCGACCGACCTCGTGCTCAGCTCGCTGCGTTCGGACACCACTGCTCCCGAACGGCTTTGGGAAGTGGCTGCCTCGCTGTAGGCGCTAGCGGTTGGTTGGCGAAACCGAAGCCATGGTCGTTACGCGGGCCGCTCAACAGCCATGGCTGCGGTTTCGGCGTTGCGCTACTCGGTGCTAGTCGACTGCTCAGCGAACCGGCCGATCCGCGCGCTAACCCTTCAACACCTGCAGACGCTTGATCGCTTCCTCCATGGTGTCGTCACGTTTGCAAAAGGCAAAGCGCACCAAGTGATTCCAGTCGCCGATGTGCGGCGAGTACGGATCGCAGAACGCCGACATCGGGATGGCCGCGACGCCCGCACGCTGCGGCAACTCGGCGCAGAAGGTCGTGCTGTCGGCGTATCCGAGCGGCCGGGGGTCGGCGCATAGGAAGTAGGTGCCGAAGCTGTCGAGCACGTCGAAGCCGATGTCGGCGAGTGAAGAGGCTAGTCGATCGCGCTTGCGCTGGAAGGACTCGCGCAACGTCGTCGTCCACGCATCCTCCGTGTCGAGCGCCTGGGCCACGGCGGGCTGGAACGGCGCCCCGCCGACGTAGGTCAGAAACTGCTTGGCCGCCCGTACGCCTGCGATGAGATCGGCTGGCCCACACGCCCACCCGATCTTCCAGCCCGTGACGTTGAACATCTTCGCAGCACTCGAGATGGTGACCGTCCGCTCCGCCATCCCGGGATAGCCTGCCAGGGGCAGATGGCGCCGGCCGTCGAAGACCAACTGCTCGTAGACCTCGTCCGTGATCACCAGCAGGTCGTGTGCGACGGCAAGCTCGGCGATGGCCGTCAGTTCCTCGTCGGAGGCAACCATGCCCGTCGGGTTGTGCGGCGAGTTGACGATCATCGCGCGGGTGCGTGGCGTGATCGCACGCCGCAGCGCGTCCACGTCGATCGCGAACCCACGACCGTCGGAGACCAGCGGCACGGCCACCCGATGGCATCCGGCCATCGCGATCACGGGGGAGTAAGAGTCGTAGAACGGCTCGATGAGCAGAACCTCCGAGCCCGGTTCGACGAGCCCGATCACGGATGCCGCGATCGCCTCGGTCGCGCCGACCGTCACCAACACTTCGGTGTCGGGGTCGTAGGTGATGTCGAAGTGGCGTTTGCGCTGTGCGGCGATCGCCTCGCGAAGCGGTGCGATACCGGGCCCTGGCGGATACTGGTTGGCGCCTTCGGCGATCGCGTTCTCGGCGGTCTTGAGCATCTCGGCCGGGCCGTCCTCGTCGGGAAATCCCTGCCCAAGGTTGACCGCGCCGATGCGGGCTGCCAGGGCCGACATCTCGGCGAAGATCGTCACCGCATAGGGCTGCAGGCGCTTGACCGGAGCGGGGCTGCGCGCGACATGCGGATCCGTCATGGAAGTCGAGCCTAGAGGCCGTGTCCGTCGAGCCATCACGTCTGCTCGCTCTTCTCCGCCCGATCGTCGGTTTGGGCGGGCGCCCGCCCAACCAGGTGGTTGGGTGGGGCTGTTAAGCTGCGGCGAGGACTACCGCCCACGTGGGCTCGGCTGATACCCCAACTGACATCCACCCCCAATCCCGAAGAGGAATTCGCATGTCCGAAGAAGCCTTCATCTACGAGGCGATCCGCACGCCTCGCGGTAAGCAGCGCGGCGGCGCACTGAACGAGGTCAAGCCACTCGACCTAGTGGTCGGGCTCATCGACGAGCTGCGCACCCGCAACCCCGACCTCGACGAGACGCTGATCAGCGACGTCATCCTCGGCGTCGTCTCCCCGGTCGGCGATCAGGGCGCCGACATCGCGCGCACCGCGGTGATCGCCGCAGGCATGCCCGAGACGGTCGGTGGCGTTCAGCTCAACCGGTTCTGCGCCTCGGGCCTCGAAGCCGTCAACATCGCCGCGCAGAAGGTGCGCTCCGGCTGGGACGACTTGGTGATCGCAGGCGGCGTCGAGTCGATGAGCCGCGTACCGATGGGCTCCGACGGCGGCGCGCTGTTCACCGATCCGGCCATGGGCTTCGACAACTACATCGTCCCGCAGGGCATCAGCGCCGACTTGATCGCGACCATGGAGGGCTTCTCCCGCGACGACGTCGACGCCTACGCCGTGCGCTCGCAGGAGCGAGCAGCCGAGGCGTGGTCAGGCGGCTACTTCGCGAAGTCCGTCGTCCCGGTCCGCGACATGAACGGCCTGGTCATCCTCGACCACGACGAGCACATGCGCCCCGGCACCACCGCCGAGAGCCTCGGCAAGCTGAAGCCTGCCTTCGAGGGCCTTGCTGCGATGGCCGGATTCGACGACGTGGCACTGCAGAAGTACCACTGGCTCGAGAAGATCAACCACGTCCACACCGGCGGCAACAGCTCGGGCATCGTCGACGGCGCCGCACTGGTGTTGGTCGGCTCAGAGGCTGCAGGCAAATCGCAGGGCCTGACCCCGCGGGCCAGGATCGTGGCCACGGCCACCAGCGGCGCCGAGCCCACGATCATGCTGACGGGCCCGACGCCTGCGACCCGCAAGGTGCTCGACCGGGCCGGGCTGACGGTCGACGACATCGACTTGTTCGAGCTCAACGAGGCGTTCGCGTCGGTGGTGCTGAAGTTCCAGAAGGACCTGAACATCCCCGACGAGAAGCTCAACGTCAACGGTGGCGCCATCGCGATGGGCCACCCGCTCGGCGCCACCGGCGCCATGATCACCGGAACCATGGTCGACGAGCTGGAGCGCCGTGGCGCGCGCCGCGCGCTCGTCACGCTGTGCATCGGCGGCGGCATGGGCGTCGCGACCATCATTGAACGAGTCTGAGAGGTTTCGAACAGAAATGGCAGAGAACACCATTCAGTGGGATAAGGATGCCGACGGCATCGTCACCCTGACGATGGACGACCCGACAGGGTCCGCCAACGTGATGAACGAGCACTACCAGGAGTCGATGCACAACGCGGTAGAAAGGCTTGTCGCGGAGAAGGATTCGGTCACCGGCGTCGTCATCACCAGCGCCAAGAAGACCTTCTTCGCTGGCGGCGACCTCAAGGGCATGATCAAGCTGGGTCCAGAGGACGCTGGCGAGGCCTTCGGCATGGTCGAGGCCGTCAAGCGTGACCTTCGCGCACTCGAGACGCTCGGCGTGCCTGTCGTCGCGGCCATCAACGGAGCCGCGCTCGGCGGCGGCCTAGAGATCGCGCTGGCGACGCACCACCGGATCATCGCGGACGTACCCGGTGCGGTCGTGGGCTTCCCCGAGGTTACGTTGGGACTGCTCCCTGGTGGCGGTGGTGTCGCACGGTCGGTGCGAATGTTGGGCATTCAGAACGCATTCGTGTCCGTGCTGAGCTCGGGCACCCGGTTCAAGCCTGCGCAAGCCAAGGACACTGGCCTCGTCGACGAGATCCTGCCGACCGTCGACGAGCTGGTGCCCGCCGCCAAGGCGTGGATCAAGGCCAATCCCGAGAGCCACGTGCAGCCGTGGGATGCCAAGGGCTACAAGATGCCTGGCGGTACTCCTAGCACGCCGTCGCTGGCAGCGATCCTGCCGTCGTTCCCATCGCTGCTTCGCCAGCAGACCAAGGGCGCACCGATGCCCGCGCCGCGGGCCATCCTCGCCGCAGCGGTCGAGGGCGCCCAGGTCGACTTCGACACGGCGAGCCGGATCGAGAGCCGCTACTTCACGTCTCTGGTCACGGGCCAGGTCGCGAAGAACATGATCCAGGCGTTCTTCTTCGACATGCAGTTCATCAACTCGGGCGGTTCGCGGCCCGAAGGCATCGCCAAGCAGGAGATCCGCAAGATTGGCGTGCTCGGCGCAGGCATGATGGGAGCGGGAATCGCCTACGTCTCGGCCAAGGCCGGATTCGACGTGGTGCTCAAGGACGTGTCCATCGAGGCCGCCGAGAAGGGCAAGGGCTACTCTGAGAAGCTCGAAGCCAAGGCGCTGGAGCGCGGCAAGACCACGCAGGAGCGCTCTGACGCGCTGCTCGCTCGCATCAAGCCGACCGCCGACGCGGCCGACTTCAAGGGCGTCGACTTCGTCATCGAGGCCGTGTTCGAGTCGGTTGAGCTGAAGCACAAGGTGTTTCAGGAGATCGAGGACGTCGTCGAACCCAACGCACTGCTCGGGTCGAACACCTCCACGCTGCCGATCACCGGTCTCGCGGCCGGTGTCAAGCGCCAAGAGGACTTCATCGGGATCCACTTCTTCTCGCCGGTCGACAAGATGCCTCTCGTCGAAATCATCAAGGGCGAGAAGACGTCCGACGAGGCGCTGGCCCGGGTGTTCGACTACACGCTGGCCATCGGCAAGACCCCTATCGTCGTCAACGACAGCCGGGGCTTCTTCACCAGCCGCGTCATCGGCACGTTCGTCAACGAGGCGCTCGCCATGCTCGGCGAGGGCGTCGCACCGGCGAGCATCGAGCATGCGGGCAGCCAGGCAGGCTACCCGGCACCGCCGCTGCAGCTGTCCGACGAGTTGAACCTCGAGCTGATGCAGAAGATCGCGATCGCGTCGCGCAAGGGCATCGAGGATGCCGGAGGCGCCTACGAGGCGCATCCCGCAGAAGACGTCGTCAACAAGATGATCGACCTCGGTCGTCCTTCGCGGTTGAAGGGCGCAGGCTTCTACGAGTACGTCGACGGCAAGCGCACGCAGCTATGGCCTGGTCTGAAGGAGACGTTCAACTCCGGAAGCTCGACGCCGCCGCTGCAGGACATGATCGACCGCATGCTGTTCGCCGAGGCACTCGAAACGCAGAAGTGCATCGACGAGGGTGTGCTGACGACGACGGCCGACGCCAACATCGGCTCGATCCTGGGCATCGGCTTCCCGCCGTGGACTGGTGGCTCGGCGCAGTACGTCGCGGGATACCCCGGCGGCAAGGCAGGTTTCGTCGCACGGGCCAAGGAGTTGGCAGCCAAGTACGGCGAGCGCTTCAACCCTCCCGCCTCGCTGCTCTGAGTCGTTTGATCGCAAGGGCCCCCGCGACCACTAGGCGTTGCGGGGGTCTTTTGCGCTTAGCATTGATGGCAACGACAAGGGGGATGTCATGGCCGACTCATCAGATGTGAAGCTCATTCCGCTCGAAGTGCTGCTCGGCAACCCGGAGCGGGTGGCGGCCCAGATCTCGCCGGATGGGAAGCGGCTGTCCTACATCGCACCCCTCGACGGCGTTCTCAACGTCTTCGTCGAAGACGTTGGCGCAGGCAATGGGCGGCCTGTCACCCACGACACGGATCGGGGGATCGAGGGTTACTTCTGGACGCACGACAATCGCCGCATCATGTACGTGCGGGACAAGGACGGCAGTGAGAACTACCGCCTCTACGACGTCGACATCGCCACCGGCGTCGAGCGCGACCTCACCCCGCTCGACGACGTCCAGTGCCGGATCATCGCGCACCGCAAGGAGTTTCCCGACGAGGTCCTCATTGGCCTGAACAAGGACAACCCGCAGCTGCACGACGTGTACCGCCTGGACCTGGTGTCGGGGGAGCTGGAGAAGATCGTCGAGAACCCCGGCTATCTCGGCTGGCTGGTGGACTGCGAGAACAAGGTCCGAGGCGCCGTCGCATCACTTCCCGACGGCGGCGCGGTGATCGAAGTGCGTGACGACGAGGCATCCGAGTGGCGCACCCTGCTGCAGGTACCACCCGAAGACGCGGAAACCACTGGGCCCCTTGGCTTCACGAGAGACGGCGGAAGCATCTACCTGCAGACTTCCGTCGGCTCGAACACCTCGCGACTGGTGAAGATGAACATCGCCTCTGGCGAGGTCGAGGCCATCGCCGAGGATCCGGAGTACGACGTCGGCGGGGTCATGCTGAACCCCGACACCCGTGAGGTCGAGGCCGTGTTCGTCTACGGGGATCGGCTGGACTACCGCATATTCGACGATGGGATTCGCGGCGACTTCGCCGCGCTCGCACAACTCAGCCCTGGCGACATGGGAGTCAACGACAGAAGCGACGACGACGCCACGTGGCTCGTCGCGTTCGACGTCGACGCAGGCCCGGTGAAGTACTACACGTGGGACCGCGCCACGAAGAAGGCGACCTTCCTGTTCGACCATCGACCGCTGCTCAACGACTACCCACTGGTGCCCATGGAGCCGTTCGAGTTCACCTCACGCGATGGCCTGACGATTCACGGCTATCTCACCTTCCCCGCCGGTGTCGAGCGCAGCAATCTGCCTGCCGTCCTGACGGTGCACGGTGGCCCGTGGGTGCGCGACGGCTGGGGGCTCGATCCCGAGGCGCAGTGGCTGGCCAACCGCGGCTACGTGTGTGTGCACGTCAACTTCCGCGGCTCAAGCGGTTACGGCAAGGACTTCCTCAACGCGGGCAACCGCGAATGGGGTGCAAAGATGCACGACGACCTGCTGGACGCCATCGATCACCTTGTCGCGCAAGGCATGATCGATCGTGAGCGCGTAGCCATCTACGGCGGCTCGTACGGCGGCTATGCCGCGCTGGTCGGTGCGACCTTCACCCCCGATGTCTTCAAGTGCGCGATCTCGATGGTCGGCCCTTCGAATCTCAACACCCTCATCGGATCGATTCCCGAGTACTGGAAGCCGATGATCGCGATGTTCGACAAGCGAGTCGGTAACGATCCCGACTTCCTGTGGTCCCGTTCGCCGCTGTCGCGCGTCGATGCCATCAAGATCCCGATTCTCATCGCACAGGGCGAGAACGATCCGCGCGTGAAGCTCGCGGAGTCCGAGCAGATCGTCGCGGCGATGAAGGAACGCGGCATCGACTACGAGTATGCGATGTACGAGAACGAGGGACACGGCCTCACCAAGCCCGAGAACCGCCTCGACTTCTACCATCGCGCCGACAGGTTCCTCGCCAAACACCTCGGTGGCAGGGCGGAGTGATTCGCGAGATTTCGCAGCCCGCGCAGGGGTCGCCGACGTAGCGTCCGAACATGAGCGCTTCGACGTTGGTCTTCGATCCGTTCTCGCAGGAGTTCTTCGACGACCCCTACGAGACTTACCGCTGGATGCGTGCGGAAGCGCCGGTTTACTACAGCGAGGAACACGACTTCTATGCGCTGACCCGTCACGCGGACGTCGCTGCGGCGTTCAAGAACCCGCGACGTACTCGTCGGCCTACGGCGTCGACCTGTCGATGGTGAAGGCGGGCGGTTTGCCACCCGACATTCGAATCCTTCAGTTCATGGATCCGCCAGAGCACCGGCACATGCGCAGTACGACGTACGCAGGTCGATGCGCGACGTGACCCTGCACGGCGTGACCATCCCGACCGGCAAGCCCGTGTTCCTGATGCTCGCGTCGGCGAACCGCGACCCCGAAGCATGGACAGACGCCGATACCTTCGACATCGACCGCAACCGTGTCGAAGCACAGAACCTCGGCCTCGGCTACGGCATACACAGCTGCCTCGGGGCGGCGTTGGCGAGGATGGAGAGCGCGATCGCGCTGGACAAGCTGCTCGACTTCATGCCGCGCTACGAGGTTGACGTCGATCGTTGCGAGCGCGTGCACATGACGAACGTGATCGGCTGGAAGAACGTGCCCGTGCGAGTGAACCGGTAGAACCGCCCTGAGTGCATAGTGCGGCCGAATAGCCCTGTGGCAAAACAGGTTTCGTAGGGACGGCAACCCGTTAGTTGGTGCTTGGTGGTGGTTGTGGTTGGAAGGGGTGATACCACCACCAGTCGGCGCGTTCGCCGGTTGGGCATGTGTAGCGTGGCGCCGCCGGTGGCGGTTGGCTGGGGGGCGGGCCAGTGATTGGCGGTGGTGGGCATCGGCACGGGAAGATCGGCCATCCGCCCGGTCAGCGGATCAGCCCCGCCGTAGGGGTCCTGGCCGGCGTGGGTGTCGCGCGTACGTGTCCACTCGGCGATCAACGCCTCCCGGTGCGAATCCAGCGCAGCCTGCAACCGCGCCGCGTCCAGTTTCGGCAGGGTGATCTTCCAGGTGGTGTACTCCCCACCCGGACCACCGGTGGT
>Ga0105247_10000275_pt1 | contig 47915 bp, 46 predicted proteins | sample KBSS24metaG_FD_81519 | JGI IMG/M metagenome (GOLD analysis project Ga0105247, IMG submission 81519) | Switchgrass rhizosphere microbial communities from Kellogg Biological Station, Michigan, USA - KBS S2-4 metaG | ecosystem: Host-associated > Plants > Roots > Rhizosphere > Soil | place... | reverse complement strand
AGCAGCAGGTCGCCGTGCTCGAGGAGCGGCGGCAGCGGCGGCTGGGCGCGGCGGGCGAGGGCGCGGATCCGCGCCAGCAGCTCGGCGAAGGCGAACGGCTTCGAGAGGTAGTCGTCGGCGCCGAGGCTGAGCCCCTCGACCCGCTCGGCGATCGTGCTCGAGGCGGTCAGCATCAGCACCTTCGCGCCGCCGCCCCGTGCCACCAGCGTGCGGCAGACCTCGTCGCCGTGCAGGCGCGGCAGGTCGCGGTCGAGCACGACCACGTCGTAGTCGACGACCCCGGCGCGTCGCAGCGCCTCCTCGCCGTCCGCGGCGACGTCGGCGGCGATCCCGTCGCGGCGCAGGACCCGGGCGACTGACCCGGCAAGCTCGGCGTGGTCCTCGACCACCAGGACTCTCATCGCCACACAGGATGCCGCTCCCCGGTCACAGAGCGGTCACAGCGCCAATGACTGTCGTGTGACCACCCACCTCCTACAACGTCGGCATCAACCCGAAAGGAGCTGGAATGAAGAGGACGGACTGGCTGGTGGCACTGACGCTGACCCTCTGCGCGGTCGGCCTGGCGGCCTGCGGCGGAGGCGGCTCGGACTCCGGGGGCGGCGAGAGCGCCTCGGTCGAAGAAGCCGGCATCGAATTCACCGAATGCCTGCGCGCGCACGGGGTCGAAGTCGAAGACCCGAAGCCCGGGCAGAAGAACATCGAAGTCGAAGGCGACGACCCGGCGACCAAGCGGGCGCTGGCCGCCTGCGACGACAAGCTCCCCGACTCCGGCCAGGAACCCTCCTCCGGCGAAGAAGAGGAATTCAGGGAAGGCGCGCTGGCCCTCGCGCAGTGCCTGCGCGAAGAAGGCATCGACATGGGGGACCCGGAATTCCTCGGCCCCGGCAAATTCCATCTCGACATCGCCGGGATCGACACCGAATCGCCCGCCTTCAAGGCCGCCCAGGAAGCCTGCGGCGACAAGCTGCCCGAACTGTCCGGCCTCTCGGTCGGCGGCTAGCGTGGCGGGCGAGCGGGAGGGACGGCTGCGGCGCCGGTTGGCGTCCGCACGCGGGCGGCGGGCGCTGGCCGCGGCGGCGACGGGCGCGTCGCTGCTCGCGGCAGGCGCGCTGGCGCTGCTGCTCGGCGGCACCGACGGCGGCAGCGCCGCCGGAGCCTCTCCCGTCGCCGGCGCCCTCGGCCGGGCCGAGCGGCGCACCCTGGCTGAGCGCTTCACCGCCACCGGGACGATCGGCTACGCCGGCGAGACGACGGTCTTCGCCCGGCTGACCGGCACGGTCACGGCGTTGCCCGCGGTCGGCGACTCGATCCGTCGCGGCGGCCGCCTCTACGCCCTGGACGGCGAGCCGGTGCTGCTGATGTACGGGGCGGTGCCGGCCTACCGGACTCTCGCCGTGGGGGTCGGCGAAGGCCGGGACGTCGAGCAGCTCGAGCGCAACCTGGCGGCGCTCGGGTACGAACCCGGCAGCGTCGACGAGCAGTTCACCGCCGCGACTGCCGCGGCGCTCGCCGCCTGGCAGGAAGACCTCGGGCTCGAGCCCAGCGGCGAGCTGGAGCTGGGACGGGTCGCCTTCCTGCGCGGGCCGCAGCGCGTGACCGGGCTGGAGGCGACGCTCGGCGAAGCGCTTGGCGGCGGCGGGGGCGGTAGCGGAGGCGCGATGGTCGCCTGGCACCCGGAAGCCGAAGCGGCGGTCGAAGGTGCCGAGGAAGTCGGGGCGGGGGAGGCTCGGTCAGCGCATTCGCAGCCGGACCACGAATCCGGCTCCCGGCAGGAACCCCAGCCCCGCAAGGAACCCCAGCCCCGCGAAGAACTCGAACCGCGCGAAGAACCCGCCCCCGCCCGGAAGCCCGAAGCGCACGAAGAACCCGCCCCCGAACCGGCCTCGATCCCGGTCCTGCGCACCAGCTCGACCCGGCGCGTGGTCAGCGTCGAGCTCGAAGCCGACCAGCAGTCGATCGCCCACCGCGGCCAGCGGGTCCAGGTGGTCCTTCCAAGCGGCGCCGAAGTGCCCGCACAGGTGCGCGGACTCACCGCGGTCGAGGCCTCGGGCGGCGAGGGCGGCGCCGGCGAAGATGTCGAACCGGGGGTCGAGGCGACGATCTCGGTGACCGGCCGGCGCCGCATCCCCGCGCTCGATGGGGCGACGGTCAACGTCCGCTTCGTTCAGCAGATCCGCAAGCGGGTGCTGAGCGTGCCGCTGACGGCGCTGATCGCGATCGGCGGCGGGCGCTTCGCCATCTACGTCCGCCGCGACGGCGGCCGCGAGCGGATTGTCGTCACCCCCGGCCTCGCCGCCGACGGCTACGTCGAGGTCGCCGGCAAGGGGCTGCGCCCCGGGATGACGGTGGAGGCGGGCGAGTGAGCGAGGCGCCGGTCCTCGAGCTGCGCGACGTCCGCAAGACCTACCCGGGCGGGGTGGAGGCGCTGCGCGGCGTCTCGCTGAGCGTCGGGCGCGGCGAGCTGACCGCGATCGTCGGCCCCTCCGGCTCGGGAAAGTCGACGCTGCTGCACTTGATGGGGACGCTCGACCGGCCCAGCGACGGCAGCGTCGCGATCGAGGGACGCGACCTCTCCCGCGCCTCCGACGACGAGCTTGCCGGCCTCCGCGCAACCCGGATCGGCTTCGTCTTCCAGCGCTTCTACCTGCTGGAGGCGGCGCCGGTGATCGACAACGTCGCCGACGGCCTCCTCTACGCCGGCGTCCCCGCCGCCGAGCGCCGCCGCCGCGCCGCCGCGGCGCTGGCCCGGGTCGGCCTCTCCCACCGCGAGCGCCACAGCGCCGCCAGGCTCTCCGGCGGCGAGCGCCAGCGGGTGGCGGTGGCGCGCGCGCTGGTCGGCGAGCCGGCGATCGTCCTCGCCGACGAGCCGACCGGCAACCTCGACAGCCGCACCGGTGGCGAGCTGATGGAGCTGCTGCGCGGCCTCCACGAGGGCGGCGCGACGCTGGTGATCATCACCCACGACGAGGAGATCGCCGCCTCGGTGCCGCGCCGGGTCGCGGTCCGGGACGGCCTCATCGAGGGCGACGACGGTTGAGCTGCCTGCTGCCCCGCGACCTGCTGCGGCTGGCGACGGTCGGCCTGCGCACCCGCAAGCTCCGCGCCGCCCTCTCGGTGCTGGGGATCTCGATCGGGATCGCCTCGCTGGTGGCGGTCCTGGCGATCTCGGAAACCAGCAAGGCGGACCTGCTGGCGAAGATCGAAACGCTGGGGACGAACCTGCTCACGGTCGGCCCCGGCGAATCGCTCTTCGGCGAAGAAACCAGGCTGGCGGCAGCGTCCACCGCCCGCATCCGCCTCCTCGACGAGGTCGAATCGGCCGCCGCGGTGACCGCGGTCGAAGGCGTCACGGTGCGCCGCAGCTCCTACGTGCCCGCTGAGATCACCGGCGGGATCTTCGTAGAGGCGGCCGGGCCGGAGCTGCTGCGGACGCTGGAAGGGACGCTCGCCTCGGGCCGCTTCGTCGACCGGGCGACCGAGCGCTACCCGGCGGTCGTGCTGGGGGCCAAGGCGGCGCAACGGCTCGGCATCCACAGCGCTGACGGCCTCGTCCAGGTCTACCTCTCCGGCCGCCTCTTCACCGTCGTCGGGATCCTCGCGCCGCTGCCGCTCGTCCCCGAGCTCGACAGCGCCGCGCTGGTCGGCTACCCGGTCGCGGCGCGCCTCTTCAGCACCGACCGCAGCCCCTCGAAGATCTACGTCCGCGCCCGCGAGGGCGAAGCCCAAGTGCGCGCCGCTGCGGCGCTGCTGCCGAGCGCCGCCGACCCCTGGGACCCCGGCGAGGTCGCGGTCAGCCGCCCCTCCGACGGCCTCGAGGCCCAGGCCGCCGCCGAAGGCGCCTTCACCTCGCTCTTCCTCGGCCTCGGCACGGTCGCCCTCCTGGTCGGCGCGATCGGGATCGCCAACGTGATGATCATCTCCGTCCTGGAGCGCCGCTCCGAGGTCGGCCTCCGCCGCGCCCTCGGCGCCCGCCGCCGCCACATCGCCATCCAGTTTCTCGGCGAGTCCTTCGTCCTCGGCATCGCCGGCGGGGTTGTCGGAGTCCTCCTCGGCGCCGGCGCGACCGCCGCCTACGCCGCCTACGAAGGCCTGACCCTCCTGGTCCCGCCCGCCGCCGTCGCCGGCGGCCTCCTCGCCGCCTGCCTGCTCGGCGGCCTCGCCGGCCTCTACCCAGCCACCCGCGCCGCCCGCCTCACCCCGACCGAGGCGCTGCGGACGACGTGAGGCGATCGAATAGGTCCTTGACCTTTGCCAGGGCAAATGACAATCTGCCCGGCGCGTGAGTCTCGTCCCTCGGCGCCTTCCGATCCTCCTCGCGATCGCCTCGATCGCGACGCTGGCCTTTGCTGGCAGCGCCCAGGCGGCCTTTTCGGCGGCGCCGACCCGCACCTTCGGGATGAGCTCGCTCTACGCGCTGGCTCCCGACGGGACGATCTGGACGACGCCGAACGGCTCGAGCAACACGGCGAGCTTCTCCCACTTCGACGACGAAGGCAACAACCTCGGCGACGGGTTCTCGGTCAGCCTCAACAACTATTACCCGCTCGGCATCGGGGCCTACGGCGGACGGGTGTACGTGACGGTCAGCAGCAGTTTCAGCCGGCGCCTGATCAGCTACCTGGCTAACACCGCCGACCCGGCCCACGACTTCCTCTACGCCGACGCGGGAACGGGCGAACGGATCGGCGGCAACCAGGCGATGCTGCGGGTCCTCCCCGGCGGTGCCGGTGCGCTGGCGCTCGGCCAGGAGAACAGGGTCGGCACCTTCAACGCCGCCGACGTGACGGCCGACCACCCGTTCTATCCGCAGGCCTTCCACGGAGCGGGGATCAACAAAAACTTCACCGAGACGCCCCCATTCGGCCTTGAAAGCTGCACGCTGGGGCTGCTCGCCGTCCCGGTCGCCGGCCAGCCGGACGAATGCGGGACGGAGTTCGGCCGCGTCGGCGTTGAAGGCCCCGACGGCGTCAACTACCCGAACGACATCGCTTTCGGCCTCGGCGGCATCTACATCTCCGAGAAAGACGGCGACGAGATCACCCACTACAACACCGTCGCCAACCCGGGCGCCACTCTCGACCTGCGGTTCGGGATCGGGCCGGGCAGCGGGGCGGGGCAGCTAGACACTCCGCAGTCGATCGTCCGGCAGCCGAGCACCGGCAACCTCTTCGTCAGCGAGGAAGGCAACCGGCGAATCTCGGTCTTCAACGCGGGTGGCGGCTTCATCGCCGCCTTCGGCTACGGGGTCCTGACCGGGGCCGACGAAATGCAGGTCTGCGGAATCGAAATCGGCCCCTGTCAGGCCGGTGTCTCCTACCTTGCCGACTCGCGCTCCTACTTCACCCGGCTCGATTTCGCCCCCGACGGCAGCCTCTACGCCTACATGCCGCTGCGCGGCCAAGTCCAGGTGTTCGGGGTGAGTGGCGCCCCGGATGGCGGCTCCTCGGCTGGATCGGGCGGCGGTTCGTCAGGAGGATCGGGCGGATCCGGCGGCGGTTCGGGCCCCGCGCCGAGTGGCCCGACGCCGCCGAAGGAAAAAGACAAAGTCCGCATCAAAGCGAAGCCGCTCGAAGTCGCGAAAGGGGCGAAGACGACCCTGACCGCGATCGTCAACCCGCCGGATACCTGCCGTCAGCGCCTCGTCCTCTTCCAGCTCAAAGAGGCACGCTCCTGGGACAACCTCGGCAAGGCGCTGACCCCGGGCAGGGACTGCACCGCCTCCAAACGCGTCAAGGTGAGCGCCAAGAGCGTCTTCCGCGCCGTCCTCATCAACGGTTCCAACCACGCGACGCTCAGCAACTCGCCCAACCTCACGGTGAAGCTGAAATAGGGCCTTTGAGGTCGCAGATCGCGACCTCAAACACCGGTCCTGCTCGCTCAGCCGACCCGGACGACGAGCTTGCCGACGTTGGCGCCGTCGAAGAGCATGTTGATCGCGCTGGGCAGCTGCTCGAAGCCATCGACGACGGTCTCCAGGGGCTCGAGGCTGCCGTCGGCCACCCACTCGGCGAGCTGACCCGAGACCTCGGCGAGCTTGTCGAAATGGTCGAGGATGATGAAGCCCTGCAGGGTGACGCGTTGGACGAGTAGGTTGCGGAAGTTGGTCGGGCCGGGTGGGGCCTCGGTGTCGTTGTAGGCGGAGATCAGCCCGCAGAGGGCGACGCGGGCGCGGATGTTGAGGCGGCCGAAGATCGCGTCCATCAGGTCGCCGCCGACGTTCTCGAAGTCGACGTCGATGCCGTCCGGGGTGGCGGCCTTCAGCTGGTCTCGCCAGTCCTCGGCGCGGTGGTCGACGGCGGCGTCGAAGCCGAGCCGGTCGGTAAGGAGGGCGCACTTCTCGGGCCCGCCGGCGATGCCAACGACGCGGGCGCCCGCGCGCTTGGCGAGCTGGCCTGCGACCGAGCCGACCGCGCCGGCGGCCGCCGAGACGACGACCGTCTCGCCCTCGCGCGGCTTGCCGATTTCCCGCATCCCCACCCAGGCGGTGAGGCCGGTCATGCCGAGGACGCCGAGGTAGAGGCTGGGGGAGACCCCCTCGGCCACCGGGACCCGCTGCAGCGGCGCCGCATCGGAGGCGACGAAGTGCTCGGTCCAGCCGATCAGTCCCTGGACCAGTTGCCCCTCCTCGTAGTCGGGGTGCCTCGACTCGACCACCCGGCCCATGCCGAGCGCCCGCACCGTCTCACCGATCGCGACCGGGGGCAGGTAGCCGGGCCCATCGCTGATCCAGCCGCGGTTGGTCGGGTCGACCGAGATCCACTCGGTGCGGACCAGCGCCTCGCCCTCGCCGAGGGCGGGCAGATCCTCTTCGATCAGCTCGAAGGTCTCGGCATCGATTCGCCCGTGGGGGCGCTGGCGCAGTGCGAAACGGCGATTGGTAGGCATCGGCCGAGTCTAAGGCCCGGCTTCTTCGATCAATCAAACGTGCAAGTTCGCCAATTGCCCGAGCCGGGGAGCCGGGGTTAAGCTCCACCGATGCGCTCGCCCATCCGTCGTTTCCTCGTCCTGTTCTCCCTGCTCCTCACTCTCGGTGCCGTCGCCGCGCCGGCGGCGTTGGCGGAGAACGAAATCGCCTATCGGTGCGATCTCGACATCTGCCTGATCGACCCCGCCAACCCGAGCGTCGTCCAGAACCTCACCGACAACGGTGCGACCAGCTACGACGGAAACCCGATCTGGTCGCCGGACGGGACCAAGGTCGCCTTCGTCAGCGACTTCTTCAATGGCGGGCACGGGGAAAAGAACGTCTTCGTGATGCCGGTGGCGGGGGACTTCAACCTGACCAACATCGCCATCCAGATCACTCCCTATACCTCGGGCGCGAAGGCGATCGAAGACCTCGCCTGGTCGCCCGACGGCAGTCGCATCGCCTACACCCGCGGAAACAACGCCGGCGACGACAAGGTCTGGGTCGTCAACGCCGACGGGACCACGACCTTCCCGCTCGAGATCGGCGGAGGGGGCGCGAAGCGGCATCCGAGCTGGTCTCCGGACAGCTCGAAGATCGCCTACGCGGTGGTCAAAAACGAACCGGAACAGATCTACGTGGCGTCCGCGCTCGGCGGCTTCGGCGTGCCGTTGGCGAACGGCGTCGGCCACGAACCGACCTGGTCGCCTGATGGCTCCCGGATCGCCTTCGACGGCTACCGCTCCGGCGGCTTCGGCTACATCGATCTCCACGTCGTCAACGCAGACGGCAGCGGCCTGCCGCTGATCGTCACGCCCAGCCTGCAGACCGAGTGGACCTTCAACGCCTGGTCCCCCGACGGCGGCCGCATCGCCTATCGCTCGACCGTCTCCAACGAACAGACCCTCTACCGCGTCATGAATGCCAACGGCAGCGGCGAGCACCCGGTGGCGAGCCCGGGCGATGGCGACGCCCGCTCCGCCTCCTGGTCGCCTGATGGCTCGCGGCTCGTCTACGAAGGTGCGCTGATCGGCAACATCCTCGCCCGCAATCTCTATCTCGCCAACGCCGATGGTTCCGGGGTCGCGCAGCCCCTGACCAGCGACGGCAAGAGCTTCGAACCCGCCTGGCGCGTGGTCACGGCGGCGCCGCCGGGCCAGCCGCCGGCCCCGGGCCAGCACGAGCAGCTGCCGCCGCCCCATCCCGGCGCCGAGAAACCGAAACTCGTCTGGATCACCAACCGCGCTCCGATCACCGGCAACGGCCCGGTCCACGTGATGATCGTCTTCTGCAGCGCCCCCAGCTGCGGCGCCAACGTGACCGGCACGTCCAAGGCGTCCAAGGCGGCCGGCCTGCCTTTCCGAGTCGCACGGATCTCGAAGAAGCCGAAGAAGCCGAAGGCGATCGCCGTCGGTGCCGGCAAGCTGTCGCTACATGAAGGCGAGTCGAAGACGCTCGACATGTACCTGAACAAGAAGGGTCAGGCCCTGCTCAAGAAGAAGGGCAAGCTCGACATCCAGGCGACGGTGACGATCACCTCGACCGGGCTGCCGACGGAAACCGTGAAGAAAACGATCCACATCGTCGCCGCCAAGCCGAAGAAGCCGAAGAAGGGCAAGAAGCACTAGCCGAGGCTCTTGCGCAGGGCCGCCGCGAGGTCGCCTTTGCGCGCCACCGAGACGCCGCCCAGGCCCAGCCACTCGCTGAGCAGGCGCAGTTCCGCAGCCAGCTCGGCGGCGACCAGGGCGGTGTCGGCGTGCGGCTCGGCGAAGGCGCCGCGCACGTGCAGGACCCCCGCCTGCCGGTCGCTCTTCAGGTCGACCCGGGCGACCAGGCGGTCGCCGAGCAGGAAGGGGAGGACGTAGTAGCCGTGGACGCGCTTCGGCGCCGGCACGTAGATCTCGATCCGGTAGCGGAAGCCGAACAGGCGCTCGGCGCGGTCGCGGGCCCAGACCAGCGAGTCGAACGGGGTCAGCAGCGCCCGCGCCCGCTCCACCCGGCGCCGGCCGGCCGGCCGCTCGGTCGAGAGGTAGCCGGGCTGGCGCCAGCCCTCGACCCGGACCGGGACCAGGCTGCCCGCTTCGGCGAGCTCGGCGACGCGGGCCTTCGACTCGGCGCGGGGGAGGCGGAAGTAGTCGCCGAGGTCGGCCTCGGTCGCCACGCCCAGGCGCTTCGCGGCGATCAGCAGCAGCTGCCGCTGTGCCTCGTCCTGGGAGGGCGCCGGCGCCGCGAGGACCTGCGCCGGCAGCACCCGCTCCGGCAGGTCGTAGAGCCGCTCGAAGTTGACCCGCCGCGCCGCGCAGACCCGCCCGGCGAAGAACAGGTACTCGAGGGCGGTCTTCTCCTCGCTCCAGTTCCACATCTCAGCCGGCTGGCGCCGGCGCCCCTCCGCCGCCAGCTCCGAGGCCCGGATCGGCCCCCGCTCACGGACCACGTCGAGCACGAACTCGAGCAGCCGCGGCTGCTCGGCGGCGATCCGCGCCACGCCTTTCCAGGCCAGCTGGTCCGCCCGCGCCATCCGCCAGCGCAGCAGCGGCTGCAGCTCGACCGGCAGCAGCGAGGCCTCGTGCCCCCAGTACTCGATCAGGTCGCGCGGGCCGGCCCGCCTCGTCGTGCCGCCCGGGTTCTCGTGCCAGGCGAGCCGATCCAGCGCCTCGCGCGGATACGGGCCGAGCCGCGAGAAGACCGGCATGTAGTGGGAACGGCAGAAGACGTTGACCGAGTCGAGCTGGAGCAGGCCGACGTCGTCGATCGCGCGGCGCAGGTGCCTGGCATCGACCCGTCCCGTCGGCCGCGGCCGCGCCAGGCCCTGGGCGGCGATCGCGAACCGCCGTGCCTCCTGGGCGCTGAGGTCGAAGTCGGGCTTGGCCGCCATCGGCGGATTCTCCCTGACTGAAAATGGCCCGCCGCCCTCCTGGGATGGGGGGGCGGCGGGCCGGAGGTGGCGCTCGCGGGGTAGCGGGCCACCGGATGCAGCGACCCGGCTAAAAGCGCTGCGTGGCAATACCCTAGCTTGTCAATCAAGAAAGTGCAATATCAGATTCGGCGATCCTTCCCCAGTGCCGAGCAGGGAGACCACGCACCGGATCGTCGACGCTATGAACGTGGTCGGCTCGCGCCCAGATGGCTGGTGGCGGGACCGGGCCGGGGCGGTGGAGCGGCTGGTGGGGCAGCTGGAGGCATGGGCAGAGAGCTCGGGCGAGCGGGTGACCGTGGTGCTGGAGAAGCAGCCGAACCGGCCGATCGAGACAGGCCGGGTCGAGGTTGCCTGGGCGAGTAGTCCGGGCCGGGACGCCGCCGACGACGAGATCGTCGGGCGCCTGCCCGAGTGGGTCGCGGCGGGGGAGGTGGTCGTCGTCACCTCCGACCGCGAGCTGGCCGGGCGGGCGAGGGCCGCCGGTGCGGCGGTGGAGCCCGCTTCGGGCTTCCGTCGTCAGCTCGACGTCGGCCCTGTCGCTTGACATACCGGCCGGTATTTGGATACCGTCCAGTATGTGAACTCGACGGCGCTTTCCCCGCAGACCTTCCTCTTCATGGACCTGGTCGGGTTCACCGCCCTCACCGCCGAGCGCGGCGACGGTGACGCCGCGGATGTGGCGCTGCGCTTCTACCGGCGGGTGCGGGCGCTGCTGGCGCGGCACGACGCCGAGGAGATCAAGACGATCGGCGACGCGATGATGCTGCGCTGCGAGGACCCTCGGATGGGGGTCGAGCTCGGCGTCCGGCTGAGCGAGGACATCTGCGGCTCGCCCGACCTGCCGCCGGTCCGGGTTGGCGTCCACACCGGCAGCGCCGTGCCGCGCGAGGGTGATTGGTACGGCAACGCGGTCAACGTCGCCGCCCGGCTCTGTTCCGTCGCGGGCGGCGGCGAGGTGCTGGTCTCCGAGGAGGCCCGCAGCGCCGCCGGCCGGCTCGACGGGCTCGACCTCTCCGACCGGCGCCTGCACTGGCTGAAGAACGTCCCCGAGCCGGTCGTCACCTGGTCGGCTTCGAGCAGCGAGCCCGTCGTGGTGGACGGGACCGCTCGCGGGCGTCTTGCCGCCTTCCTGCACCGGCACAACCCCGTCCGCTGCGCCGAGCACCGGGCGGTGACCGCCTGATGCCACGGCTGAGCCACAAGGAGAAGCGGGCGGAGACGCGGCGCTGCCTGATGGCCGCGGCGGCGCGGGCTTTCGCGCGCAACGGGCTCGACCGCACCTCGATCGACCAGGTCGCCGAGGACGCCGGCTTCACCAAGGGCGCCTTCTACGCCAACTTCAAGAGCAAGAAGGAGCTCTTCCTGGCGATGCTCGACGAGCGCTTCGGCGAGCGCATGGAGGAGATCGAGCGGGTCATCGCGGGCGAGGGCACGGCGAGCGAGAAGGCCTCGCGGGCGGGGGAGGACTTCGCGGCGATGCTCGAGGCCGACCCCGACTGGAACCGCCTCTTCTTCGAGTTCAACGCCTACGCCAACCGCGACGAGGACTTCCGCGAAGAGCTGCTCACCCGCTACCGCTGGATGCGCGACCGGCTCGCCAAGGCGCTCGAGGAGCGGGCAGGCGAGCTGGGCCTGCCGGCCTCGCTGAGCGGCGAGCAGCTGGCGACGATGACGATCGCGATCGGCAACGGCTTCGCCCTGGAGGCGATGCTCGAGCCCGAGGCGGTGCCCGCCGGGACGCTCGGCACGATGCTGACGGTCTTCTTCGCGGGGGTGCGAGCGCAGGCGGGCGCGGGCGAGGCAGCCTCCCCGTGAGCGGCCCCGTCGACCCCAATGCGGACCGGGGCGAGGTGCCCGACAAGCCGCTGCCGCTGCGCCGCCGGGTCGGCGGCCGCGTCATCACCGAGGCGATCGCCCGGATCCCCGGCGCCTGGCGCCTCACCCGCGGGCCGGTGCGTCGCTTCTTCGCCGACGCCGCTCCCGGCTGGGACGCGCGGGTCGACCCCGAAGGCGCCGGACACCTGGCGCCGTTGGCCGACGCGGTCGAGCGCCTCGACCTCTCGCCCGGCCGGGTCCTCGACGTCGGCACCGGCACCGGCGCCGGGGCGCTCTGGCTCGCCCGCCGCTTCGAGAGCGCCGAGGTGCTCGGCATCGACGTCGCCCCGGAGATGATCGAGCTGGCCCGGGCCAAGCCCCGGGAGGAGGGGAGGGTGCGCTTCGAGGTGGCCGACGTCGCCGAGGCGTCCGCCGCTGGCAGCCGCTTCGACCTGATCGTCCATCTCAACTGCCCCGTCGTCTTCGCCGACGTGGCGGCGGCGCTGGCGCCTGGCGGCATGGTCGTGGTCGCCGCCAGCTACGGCTCGCGAACGCCCTTCTACACCGCCCACTCGGCACTGCGCCGCGGCTTTCGCCGCGCCGGCCTCGAGGCCGCCGGCGAAGGCACGGCCGGGATCGGGACCTGGTTCGCGGCGGCTGGGGCGATTTAGTCCCGCAGGGGGAGGAACAAGTCGCCCCACCCCACGGAGCTGAAGGCGGTGGGGGGTGAGTCGGTTCCACCCTAGGGGTCCTGGTCGGTTTGGCCGCTGGCGCCGAGCATGGTCATTGCAAGCAGCGACCAGCTCACCCGACTCACACAAGGAGAAAGCAATGACCCGCAAGACCAGCTTCCGCCGCTCGATCGCCGTCCTCGGCGTTTCCGCCCTCGCCCTCGCCGGGCTCGGCGGCAGCGCCGCCAGCGCCGCCGGCCCGGCCCCGACCAAGGTCCTGATCCAGGCCGAGTCCGGTGGATTCTTCGGCTTCGTGAAGAGCCCCAGCCTCGAATGCAAGAGCGAACGGACCGTCATTCTCTACAAGCAGCTCGGCGCCAAGCAGCGCCCCGCCACCGACCAGCAGGTCGGCATGGACCTCGCCCAGGCCAACGGCGACGGCTACGAATGGAACATGGGCAACCCCGGCCTGCACAGCGGCCGCTACTACGCCCGCGCCGTCCGCACCCCCACCTGCATGCCGGCCAACAGCGTCACCCTGCGCGCCCAGCAGTAGCTGGCCCGCAGGTGAGCTCAGACGTCGGCCTCGATCGTGATGGCGGCTCGAATGGGAGTGGCCGCCACCTCGATCGAAGGCCCGGCGGGGATCTCGGGGTCGGCCCACCACTTCAACGCGTCTTCGAGATCGTCCACGCCGCCGTCATCGAGGTCCGGGCACATCGACAGAAGCAGCGTGGTGGCGTGCACGTATTTCGAAGGTCCCGCGATGCAGACCATGTATTTCCACGCCGGGAATTGAATGATCGCGTCGCGGGTTTCCCGCAGGTCGGTCTCGAGGTAGTCGACTCGCGACTGGCTAAACGCGATCTGGGTTCCCTTTCCGGTCAAGACCGGCAGCTCCGCTATCACCGAGACGGGAGAGTGCGGGGGGAAGGTCGCCGGCTTGGCGCCGGCGGGGCCTCGTCTGCCGCGCATGTGGCTCAGGTAGCCGGCGGTGATCTCAGCTCGCACAGGGAGCGGCGACCAGCGATCTTGCCGCGACCAACCGCGACCGGCGAGGAAATCGACGACGCCCTCGATCGCTTTGGACCTGACGATCGTGCTGACCATCACCGGCATCTGGTCGAGGTCCCAATCGAGAGTCTCGAGAAGTCGTCGCAGCCCGGGCCCATATCGGCCGGGCGGGAAGTCCGCGTAGAGCTTTCCGGCCAGGGCGGAGGGAAGGTCGACGTCGCCGCGACGCACGGGCAGCACTTTCTTGAGGCGGCCCTTGAGTTCTGCCTCGAGCGCGATGTCGAGCTCTCGACGCACCCAGACGCTGTCGATCGACGACGCCGATACGACCGACAGGACGTAGTCCGCGTCATCGATCGCCCGACGGACGCTCTCCGCCAGCGAGTCTCCCACCCGCATGTCGCGGTCGTCCTGCCACACCGTGTAGCCCCGCTGGCGCAGGTCCTCGCCGAGACGATCGGCGAACCGCTTGTCGGCGTGGCTGTAGCTGAGGAAGAGCGTCGGCACCGGAGGAGCCTCCGAGTCGAAGGCGGCGGAGTCCGAGGCGGGGTCGACGATCCAGCGCAAGGGACCGTCCCCGAGCTCATCCTTGAGCTGACGCATCTCCGCGTCCATCGCCGCGGAGCCGCCTTTCCCCGCCTGGCCGCTCTCTTGTCGGACGGAGGGCGTGGCCTCGGCATTCCCGTCCTCCCGATCCATGAGCCTCAGGAGGTCTCGGGGCCGATACGAGTCGAAGTCCGGATCCAGGCGGACGAGAGTGCGCTTTAGGAACTCACCCGCGAACCAGAGCGAGACCGCTTCGCGGTGGACCGGATCGAGGCCACCCAACCCGAGATCGGCGATCAGGTCTTGGTCCGGGGCAGACATAACGCCAGAGGGTACGGAGGTCGGTGCCTCGTTTCGAATCTGTGCGGCGTGGTACTAATACCCAATCTTGGGTAGGCAAGGAGGACTTCCTGGATGCGGCGGCCGCTGGCGTGGGGCGCTCCTCTCCCTGGCGCTGGTCACCCCCATGCTGGCGCTCTTGGCAGCCCCCGCCGGCGCCGCCGCGAGCTTTGAGGCGCACGGCAGCGTCGAACAGGTCTACGCGACCGGGCTCGCTCCCGGCGCCGCCGTCACCCTGCTCGACGGCGGCGGCCAGGAAGTCGCCGCGAAGAGCGCCGACAGCCTCGGCGGCGTGCTGTTCCGCAACGTCGCGCCGGGCAGCGGCTACCGCGTCGCCGCCGAAGCGACGCAGTCGCCGCCGCTGCAGGTCCTCACCACCCAGTCCGCGCCGCTCGACCCGAGCATCTACGACCAGTCGATCCCCTCCAGCGGCTACGGCTACCTGACCACCCGCGACGGCACCAAGCTGGCGATCGACGTGCACCCGCCGCAGGACGTCACCCACGTCCTGCCCGGGGTCGAACTGCCGCCGCTGCCGAGCGGGCCGACGCCGACCCTGATCGAGTACTCCGGCTACGGCTACGCCAACCCCGCCGGCCCGGAAAGCGGCATCTCGATCATCGCCAACCTGATGGGCTTCACGGTGGTCGACGTGAACATGCGCGGCACCGGCTGCTCGGGCGGCGCCTTCGACTTCTTCGAGCCGCTGCAGGGCCTCGACGGCTACGACGTGGTCGAGACGATCGCCCACCAGGCCTGGGCACTGCATCACGAAGTGGGGATGATGGGCATCTCCTACGGCGGCATCAGCCAGCTTTTTACCGCCGCCACCCGGCCGCCAAGCCTGGCCGCGATCTCGCCGCTCTCGGTGATCGACAACACCCAGACGACGCTCTATCCGGGCGGCATCCTCAACACCGGCTTCGCGCTCGAATGGGCCAAAGAGCGGGTCCACGACGCCGAAGCGGCCGCCCCCGGCAGCGGCCAGGAATGGGCCTACAAACGGATCCAGGAAGGCGACGGGACCTGCGCGGCCAACCAGGCGCTGCACCCCGAAGCGGTCGACCTGCTGGGCAAGGTCGAAGAAAACAGCCACTACAACCCGGCCGTCGCCGACCCGCTCTCGCCCGTCACTTTCGTAGACAGAATCGATGTGCCGACCTTCATGGCATGTCAGTGGACCGACGAGCAGACCGGCGGCCACTGCCCGACCCTGGCCGAGCACTTCACCGGCACCACCAAGAAGTGGTTCACCTTCACCAACGGCACCCACGTCGACTCGCTCGACCCGGCCACCTTCAACCGCTGGTTCGACTTCCTGCAGCTCTACGTGGCCAAGCGAACGCCGCTGCTTGCCTCCGCGGCGGTCCGCGCCGCGGCGCCGCTGGTCTTCCAGGAAGCGATGGGGATCCCGGGCGTGACCCTGCCGCTCGACCCCGTGCAGCTGGCGCCGACCTACGGCACCGCACTGACCGCCTTCGAGAGCCAGAAGCAGATCCGGGTTCTCTTCGACAACGGCGCCGGCGGCCTCACCCCAGGCCGCCCCTACCCAGGCTTCGAGAAGTCCTTCGATGCCTTCCCGATACCCGGTACCCAGGCGAAGAGCTGGTACCTCTCCCCGGGGGGCGGTCTCAGCGGGTCCCCGCCCGCGGCCGCCGGCGCCGACGAATTCACCTGGGACGCCCGGGCCCTGCCGAGGACCGACTTCAGCGGCGACACCGCCGCCGGGTCCGGCGGCCTCTGGACCGCGCTGCCGGAATACCACTGGGAACAGAGCCCGCCCGGCAGCGCCGTCTCCTACCTGACCGCGCCGCTCACCGCCAACACGACCGTGATCGGCGCCGGCGCCGTCAACGCCTGGGTCCGCTCCTCGACGCCGAACGTCGACCTGCAGGCGACGATCAGCGAGGTGCGCCCGGACGGCAAGGAGACCTTCGTCCAGAACGGCTGGCTGCGCGGCAACGAGCGAGCCCTCGACGCGGCCAAGAGCACCCCGCTGGAGCCGGTCCTCAGCCTGCGCGAAGCGGACGTCTCGCCGCTTCCCCCCGACCAGTTCGTGCCGGTGACGATCCCGCTCTACTACGAGGGCCACGCCTACCGGGCCGGCTCGCGGATCCGGGTCACGATCGCCGCCCCCAACGGCACCCAGCCGATCTGGGCCTTCGACCGCACTGAGCCCGAGGGCACCGCCCAGGTGGCGATCGCCTACGGCGGCAGCACCCCCTCGAACCTGCTGCTCCCGGTCGTCCCGGGGGTCAGCGTCCCGACCGGCCTGCCGCCCTGCCCGGGCCTGCGCGGCGAGCCGTGCCGCGGCTACCAGGCGCTGGTCAACCAGCCGGCGACGCCGTAGGGCCTCAGCGCCGCCGGATTAGCTTCAACCCCCGCGACTTGCTGCGGGGGGTGCCGCCAGTGGGGGAGAAGGCGAGGCCGATCCGCGCTTGCAGGTGGCCGCTGCGCTTCAACTTCTTCAGCGCCCGCCGCTTCGGCCGCAGCTGCAGTACCAGGCTTCCCGCCGCCTTGGCGCGCCGCTGCACGAAGCGGATCTGCTTGCTCTTCAGCGTCATCGTGCCCGGAGCGAAGACTTGGACGCGCAGCGTCGCGGTGCCGCGGCGGCGGTTCAGGGTCAGCTTGCCGAGGCGGAAGCGGTTCGATGGAGGCACGGCGGCGCTGGCGGCGACCGTCACCACCCGGGTCGTCTTCGCGGCGGCGGAGCCGTTGCAGCTGGCGGTCTGGCCGGTGAAGACGAACCCGGTCGAGCAGCCTTCTTCGCTGGCAGTCAGGGTCGCCGTGTAGGTGCCGGGCTGGACATAGATGTGCGAAGTCGTGGCGCTGCTCGTGGTCGCGCTGGTGCCGTCGCCGAAGCTCCAGACGTAGCTGAGCGGCCCGCCGGCGCCGCTGGTGGCGCCGGCGTCGAAGTTGCTGGCGCCGCCGGCGCCCGCCGCGGAGACGGCGAAGGAGGCGCGCGGGCCCTGCGCCGGCACGACCGCGATCGCCGCCGGTTCCTGGCCGGTCACGATCGGGCTGCCGAGCTGCAGCGTCGCCGTCGTCACGGGGGTTACCTCGGCGCTGCCGAAGTAGGAGCTCACGTAGGCGGTGCGGCCGTCGGGGGTGAAGGCGACGTAGTCGGCGACCCGGCCCAGCGGGGTCGGGGTCCCGACCAGGGCGTTGCTGCTCAGGTCGATCACGGCCAGGGCTTCTTTGGAGTACTCGCCCACGTAGGCGGTGCGGCCGTCGGGAGCGATCGCGATCCCGCCGCTGTTGGTCCCGAGCGCGATCGAGCCGACGACTTTGTTGCTGGCGGTGTCGATCACCTGCACGTCTTTGCCGCCCTGGTTGGAGACGTAGAGCCGGGAGCCGTCCGGGGTGATGGCGAGGTCCGCGGGCGCTTCGTCGACCGGGATCGGCGTCCCCGGCGCCTCGGTGGCGGTGTCGATCGGAATGACCGTGTCGGAGTCGCGGTTGGCGACGTAGGCGATGGCGCCGTTGGGCGTGAAGGCAATCGCCTGCGGAGTCAGGCCGACCGGGATCGGCGCGCCGATCGCTTTGGCGGTCGCCGTGTCGATCACCCGGATGCTGCCGGTGCCGCTGCGGAGCCCGACGTAGACCTGCTTGCCGTCCGGCGAGATCGCGATCGCGTCGGGTTCTTTGCCGACTTTGATCGCCGGGCCCGCCGGCTGGTCGCTGGCGGTGTCGATGACGCTGACCCCTTCGCCACCGAGGTTGGCGGTGTAGACGCGGCTGCCGTCCGGGGCGATGGCCAGCCCGAAGGGCGCTTTGCCGACCGGGATCGGCGCTCCGACGATCTGGTTGGTGGTCGTGTCGATCGCCGATACCGAGTCCGAGCCGGTGTTGGCGACATAGGCGCGGCCCGCGGCCCGGGCGGCGCCGGCGCCGAGCCCGAGGAAGAGGAGAGCGCCGGCAATGCCCGCCAGGCCCACCGCCCTCGCACCGCGCCGTCGAATCCCGCCCTGCATAGCCATCGCGTCCCTCATGCCAGCCTCCTCGCCGCTTCGTTCGTCTCCACCGAGCCGCAACTATTCCACCACTGGGGCGCGATGGCCGCCGGCCTCGTTACCGTCCCTCACCGATGAGTTCCCGGGACCCTTACCAGCAGTCCCATCGACAGCACCACGAATCCTTCTGGCAGGACGGGCCTGTCACTCCGCGCTGGGCGCTGGTCGTCGCGGGCGTCATCGTCCTGGCGGGTGCGGTCAGCGCCGTCGCGATCTACGTAACGCGACAGCAAAGCGATTCCCCGGCGGTCGCCGCGGCCTCCTCGAGCCAGGCAACCTCGAAGCCTCTGGCGACCGAACCGTCGGCACCGTCCCAACACCATCAAACGGCGCCCTCGCACTCGCTGCCGCCGGCGACGAGAAGCACGCCCCACACGGCCAGCGGGTTTCTTCCCGCCGACGCCGAGGGGTCCTTCCAGTCCCTCTCCTCAACTCTTCCCGCTCAGGTTGGGCTCGCGGTGCAGCCGCTGGGAGGAGGTCCGCTGCGTGAATTCGGGGATCTCCGCGAAGGTCACGCCTGGAGCAGCATCAAGGTCCCGATCCTGGCCACGCTGATGCGCGAACAGGGCGAAGCCTTGGACGCCGAAGAGGAAGCGTGGGCGAGCAGTGCGATCACCGCATCCGACAACGAAGCGGCCGCCTCTATGTTTGGCCGCATCGAGGACGCTCAGGGTGGGCTGGTCGGCGCGAGCGGTGCGGTCGAATCCGTGCTGCACGAAGCCGGCGCGACCACGACCGCCGTCGCCACCGCGCCGCCACCGCCCGGCGCGGTGTCGACCTACGGCCAGACGGTTTGGTCGCTGGGCGACGCGGCGCGCTTCTTCGCCGCGCTGGGTCGCTGCGAAGTCCTCGGCAGCGGCGGCACTGGTTACGTGGAGTCGCTGATGGAAGGCGTCATCCCCGAACAGCGCTGGGGGCTGGGAGAAGCGGGCTTCCCGGCCGGCTGGCGGGTGGCGATGAAGGGTGGTTGGGGCCCCGAGGCGAGCTCCGGCGGCTCCTACCTGGTCCGCCAGTCCGGGATCGTCCAAAGTGACAGCGGCGGAATTGCCGTGGCGATGATGGCGATGGATGACTCGGGGAGCTACCCCGCCGGGGCCGCTGACCTGACCAGCGTCGCCCAATGGCTGGCCGGGGAGCTGCACGGCCTCGGGCCTTCCTTCGCCGCCTGCGCGAGCTAATCGTCCCTAGGGGGCGAGGTAGACGCTGAGGCCGCCGTCCGCGGTGCAGATCGTCGGGGCGGTGCCGCCGCAGTCGAAGAGAAGCGCTTCTCCGCTCGCCGCGTCGGTGACGACGATCGTTCCCCGCGCTCCCTGTCGGTATTCGCCATCGACGCTGGCCCCGACTTCACACGACACTCCCACCACCGAGAACGACCCTTCGTCGTCGCTGCATTCCACCGGTTGACCGGCCGGGGCGCTCGCGCCCGTCGGCGTTGGCTTCGGTTCCGTGTGCGTCGAGGGGTCCGCCGCCCTTGCCTGCCGTCCCGGTGAGCCCTCGTCGCCCGAGAGCAGGAACGCCAGTGCGATCAGGCAGCTGGAGAAGGCGATCGCGCCCACGATGACGGTCGCCGCACGCACGTTCACCTGTAGACGCGAACCGCTTCCATCGGGAAGGTCACAAAGGCGTCGTTGCCGCCGGAGCAGCTGACGACGTCAGACTGCAGCGCACATTCCATGCCGTACGTTTCGTCGGTCGTCGGGCTGAAGGCCGTCACGTAGGTCAGCGGCTCTTCTCCCACCCCTTCGTATTCTTCCCAGTAGGCGACGAAGACGTTCTCGGCAAAGGGGCAGCTGGTGGCGTCGTTGGCGGAGATGTTCGGGTCACAGGATCGCGACGCTTGGGAAGACGAGACGGCGCTTGGTTCCGGCTCAGGCGACGGTGGCGGGGAAGTCGTGTTCTGCCCGGTGGCCTGGGCGGAGGTGAAGTACACGGCGGCGTTGTCGCCGCCGCGGCAGGTGACCGGCTGGGAGCCGCCGCAGGCCATGTCGTAGGTGACTCCGGTGACCGGGCTGTAGACCTGGATCTGCCTCGACCCATTCGATTCCGCATAGGCCGAGCGGGTGTTCTCGGCGAATGGGCAGCTCGTCACCGAGTTCACCCAAAGGCCACCGGTGCAGGCGGACGCGTCGGGCGGCAGGTTCGGGCGGGACTGAGCTCGCCGTGCATTCAGGTGTCGCTTCTGGGTGTGCGCCGCGGCCTGCGTGGACGGGCCGGTGCCGTTGCTGAAGACGCCGGTCGCGGCCAGGGCCGCCACGGCGATGCCGACCACGGCGATGATCGCCAGGAGGATCAAAGCCAACGGGCTTCCTGAACGATCGTGGGGCGGTGGCGGTGGCGTCACGTATCCGTATGGCGAACCAGGGTGGGCGCCGGGGGGCGTGATGCCGGGTGGGGGTGGAGTCGGTGGACCGATCGTCGTCGCCGCGCGAGACTCGGCGAGGAGCGCGGTCGCGCCCGTGTCGGTCGCGCTCTCGGCGCTCCGCGGCGCCGCCAGGGCCTCGGCGAGCTCACGCCCGCTGGCGAAGCGCTGTGCCGGGTCGATGGCGAGAGCCTTGAGGAAGAAGGCGTCGTAGCGCTCGCCGAGCTCGGGCAGGACGTGGCTGACGAGCGGGCGGTTGTCGCTCGCGTGGGCCCATCGCACGGCCAGATCGTTCTCGCCCGCGAACGGCGGCTTCCCGGTCAGCATCTTGAAGATCACGCAGCCCAGCGAATAGAGGTCGCTGCGGGGCCCGGCTGGCTTGCCCTGGATCTGCTCAGGCGAGAGGTAGCCGGTGGTGCCGACCGTCGAGCCGGTTCTGGTCAGGCTCTCGACCGCGTCGGGCGGCTTCGCGATGCCGAAGTCGGTCAGGTAGGCGTGGTCCTCCCCGGCAACTTCGCGGAGCAGGACGTTGGCCGGCTTGACATCTCGGTGAACCAGCCCGGAGACGCCGTGGAGGGCGTCGAGCGCGCCGCCCATCTGCGCACCGATCGTCGTGGCGCGCTTCGGGGTGAGCCGTCCGGAGCTGTCCAGCAGCTGTCGAAGGTCAGTGCCGTCGATCCACTGCATCGCCAGGTAGAGAACCCCGTCCTCGTCGCCAACGTCGTAGACCGTTACGACGTGTGGGTGGTCGACCGAGGCGGCGAGCTTGGCCTCGCGCATGAAGCGCTCCCGGTACTCGGGCTCGGTGGCGATCTCCTCGCGGATGACCTTGAGGGCGACGTCGCGATCGAGCGACTGCTGCCGTGCCTTGTAGACGACCCCCATGCCGCCCGCGCCGGCGATCGAGACGATCTCGAAGTCGCCCAGTCGATCTCCAATCCTCAGCCCCTCAGACATAAAGGACTGCTGAGCCTAACTCTGATTTTGCCAAATAGCCGAATTTCCATCTATCGCTGAGTGAAAATTCAACGCCGTCAACACCGTGAGAGCATGCGCCGATGAGCGGGGCGCCGCGAGGGAAGGGGTGGGAGCTCGAGATCGGCGGCTTCAGGTTGCTGCTCGAGGCCACGCTCGAGATCGGACGCGACCCCTCCTGTGCGGTGCCGCTGGAGGACGAGCGGGTGTCCTGGCGACATCTGCGGGTCGCGCCCCTGGATGGGAAGGTCGAGATCGTCGATCTTGGCTCCCGGAACGGGACCATGCTGAATGGGCGGCAGATCGAGCCCGGGCCAGTGGAGGTGGTGAGCGACGCCCTGATCCAGATCGGCGGCACCAGGGCGCGGCTGCGCAGAGTCAGCGAGGACCGGAGCGACGATCGTGGCCACTTCCGTCGCGTGCCGATGCGGGGACGCACGCTGCGAATCGGACGGGCGCCCGACAACGACGTCTGCCTCGAGGAGCCCAATGTCTCCTGGCATCACGCCGAGCTGCGCCCCGGGGAGCCGCCGAGCATCGTTGATCTCGGCTCGCGCAACGGCGTCCGCCTGGGTCAGGAGCTGATCGCCCGGCCGGGACCGCTTCCGCCCGGCGCCGAGGCCGGCATCGGCCCCTTCAGCCTGCGGGTCGAGCGCGGTGAGCTCGTCGTCGTCGACGAGCGTGGCCAGCGGCTCAGTGCCGGCGGCGTCTCGGTGAAGGTCGGCGCGCGGACGATCCTCTGGCCGACGGACCTGACCGTGTCCCCGGGGGAGTTCGTGGCGTTGATCGGTGCCAGCGGATCCGGGAAGACGACGCTCCTCAAATCCCTGGCGGGTGTGAGGTCACCGAGCGGGGGCCAGGTCCTGCTCGGCAGCGACCCGATCGATCTACGCCTCACGGAAATCGGTTACGTGCCCCAAACCGATGTTCTGCACGACCGCCTGAAGGTGCGCGAGACGCTGATGTATACGGCGCGATTGCGCCTACCCTCCGACACGAGCCGGGCCGAGTGCGCGGTCGCGGTCGAGGAGGTGCTCGAGGAACTGCGTCTCGGCGAGCACGCGGAGACCCCCGTCGACCGCCTGTCAGGCGGCCAGCGCAAGCGCCTCAGCTGCGGTGTCGAGCTGGTCGGCAAGCCCTCGATGCTGCTCCTCGACGAGCCGACGAGCGGCCTCGACCCGCCGCTCGAGCGGCGCTTGATGCTGACCCTGCGCCAGCTCGCCGACAGCGGCCGCGGGATCGTCGTCGTCACCCACGCGACCAGCAGCCTGGCGCTCTGCGACACGGTGGCGGTGATGGGGGAGAAGGGGCACCTGCTCTTCACCGGCTCGCCGCGAGAATGCCTGGAGGGCTTCAACGTCGCCGCCTACGACGGGATCTACGGCGCCGCCGAGATGATCGACGTCCCAGTCCAGCAGGAGGTCGCGGGCCCGGGCCGATCAGGGCGCAGATCCCGCACCGCCTCTGGCCCGCTGCTGGCGGGCCGCTCCCTGCTGCGTCAGACCTTCACCCTGGTCGGTCGTTACGCGCGCACCCTTGGGCGCGACACGCGCACGATCCTCGCCCTGCTCGGCCAGGCACCCCTGGTCGGACTGCTGATCGCGATGCTGTACCCGGCGGACGTGCTGGCGCTTCCCGACAGCGAGCCGACGCGGAGCGCCCAGTTCATCTTCCTGCTCGTCACCGCCGCACTCTGGCTGGGGCTGATCGATTCCTGTCGCGAGATCGTCCGGGAGCGGGCGATCATCCTCCGCGAGCTGGCGGTTGGCGTTCGGCTCGACGCTCACGTCATCTCCAAGGCGCTGATCCTCTTCGCCGTCGCCGCGGTGCAGTGCGTCCTGCTGCTGGGCGTCGTCGCGCTGCTGCGGCCGTTCCACTCCTCGCCGCAGACCTATCTCCAGATCCTCGGAATCCTGACCCTGACCAGCTGGTCGATGATCGGCCTGGGCCTGCTGGTCTCCACGGTCGCCCGCAGCGTCGACCAGGCAACCAGCGTGATCCCGCTCCTGCTGATCCCGCAGCTGCTCTTTGGAGGGGCCCTGGTGTCGCTGGAGCGGATGGGAACGCCGATCCGGCTGATCGCCGATCTCACCGTCAGTCGCTGGGCCTTCGCCGGCGCCGGCAGCGCAATCGGGATGAACAGCCGTCTGGCCGAAGAACCACAGGGCGCCGCTCTGAGCGGCTACGGGAACGAATTCTTCGCGATCCAGCCGGGCGTCGCGGCGATCGTGCTGCTCGGCTTCACGGCGGCGGCGCTGCTGGGGGCGGCGCTGTTGCTCGCGAGCCGCAGCCGCGACGTCTGAGCAGATCGCGGCGGCGATCTACCCTTGCCAGCGTAGATGTGGGTACAGCGGACGATCCGGCTGCGGGCGCGGTCTCGTGGCTTCCACCTCGTCACCGCCGAGGTGCTCGGGGAGCTTCCCGAGCTGAAGGACCTCTCGGTCGGGATCCTCCACCTGCTGATCCAGCACACCTCGGCCTCGCTGGCGCTCAGCGAGAACGCTTCGCCGGAGGTGCGGCGGGACTTCGAGGCCTGGTTCGACCGGGCCGTGCCGGAAGGGGCCGATTACTGGACGCACACGCTCGAGGGGGATGACGACATGCCGGCACACATCAAGGCGGCCCTGCTCGGCCCCTCGTTGACCCTGCCGATCAGCGGCGGGCGGCCGGCGCTCGGGACCTGGCAGGGGATCTACCTCTGCGAGCACCGCGACAGCGGCGGCTCACGCTCACTGGTCGCCACGGCCTGGGGCGAGGGTTGAGCCGCTAACTGCGTGAGAGTGCGGCTCGGCGCCGCGATGCCTGCGACGCGCTCGCGGACTGGCGAGCGGCGGATCGTTGCGCGGGGGGCCGCGTCGCCGGTCGCTTCCGCGCCGGGGCAGGCAGGGACTCGCCCTGGCGCTGCCAGAGCAGCTCCTGAACGGAGGCGCGCAGAACCTGGGCCAAAGCGCCGACGACCAGGAAGAAGAGGCCGCTGCTGGGAGAGCCGAAAAGCACGGCCAGCAGGGCGACGGCCAGCATCGCGTAGAAGAACCGCGTCAGCGGCTCGATCTGGGTGGCGAGCCTGTCGAGATGGTTTCCGCGCATCAACGCGGAGTTCGCCGTTGCGAGGTCGATCCCTCCGCGAGTGGGGCGCTTTCTTCCCACCCGTCAGGGAACAACTCGCCCCACCGGGCCAGCTCTAGCCCCGTTCGGCGGCGACGATCTCGAGCAGCACCGCCGGCACGTGCTCGCGCTCCTCGGCGGGCATCACGGCGATCCGCAACCCGAGTTGATCCTCGAGCTCCTGGGTCGGCTTGAACCGGTACTCGGCGATCATCGACTCGACCTCGCCGCGGACTCGCGCCTTGTCCTCGTCGCTGAGGCTCATCTGTCGAGCCTAGCGAGCCACGAGTGGTCAGTTGTGGAAGTTCTAGACCCCCCAACTGACCACTGGCAGGGCGTGAGGCTTATGAGCCCTCGGCCGGCGCCGCCCGCTCGACGTCGATGCTGGGGAGGATCCGCTCCAGCCAGTCGGGGATCCACCAGTTGCGGGCGCCGAGCAGCTGCATCACCGCCGGGACCAGGACCATGCGGACCAGGGTGGCGTCGAGGAAGATCGCCGAGGCGAGGCCGATCCCGAAGAGCTTCAGGAAGACTTCGGGCGAGGCGACGAAGGCGAGGAAGACGACGACCATGATCGCCGCCGCCGCGGTGATAACCCGGGCCGTTTTCGCCAGGCCGTCGGCCACGGCGCGGCGGGTGTCGCCGTCCTTGAGGTACTCCTCGCGGATCCGCGAGACCAGGAAGACCTCGTAGTCCATCGAGAGCCCGAAGAGGATCGCGAACATCATCACCGGCATGAACGGGGCGATCGGGACTTCGTGGTCGATCCCGATCAGTTCGCCGACGGGGCCACCCTTTGCGACCAGGGTCATGACGCCGTAGGCGGCGCTGACCGAGAGCAGGTTCATCACCGCCGCCTTCAGCGAGATCAGCGGCGAGTGGAAGGCGACCAGCAGCAGCAGGAAGGAAAGGCCGACGACGCCGATGATGAAGATCGGCATGCGGTCGGTGATGTATTCGCTCTGATCCTCGAGCGCCGGCGTCACGCCGCCCAGCTTCGCCTCGACGCTGGAGCCGTTCAGGGCATCGGGGATGGTCGTCGCCCGCAGCTGATCGACCAGGTCGGTCGTCGCCGCGTCCTGCGGCGAGGTGGTCGGGATCACCGTCAGGATCGCGGCGCTCTGGTCGCCGTTGAAGCGGGGAGCCGGCACGTAGGCGATGCCTTCTTCCTGGCGCAGCGCCGTGGCGAGCCGGTCGATCGCGGCGCGGTCGCCCTGTTCGGGCAGTTCGGCGGCGATCACCAGCGGGCCGTTGGCGCCTGGTCCGAAGCCTTCGCTGATCAGGTCGTACGCCTCTCGCGTCATCGTCCCCGGCTTGTCGTTGCCGGCGTCGGGGAAGCCGAGCCGCATGCCCAGCGCTGGCGCCGCCAGCGCCAGCAGGATCGCGGTGGCGATGATCGCCGCCGTCCAGGGCCGCCGCTGCACGGCATGGCTCCAGCGGGCGGCGGGGGAGTTGCCGTCTTCGGGTGCGTCGAGGCGACGTCCCAGGAAGGGGATCCGCAGCCGGTCGACGCGCGGCCCCAGGTAGGAGAGCAGCGCCGGCAACAGCGTGATTGAGGCCAGCATCATCACCAGCACCGTCAAGGCGGCACTGATCGCCACCCCGTACATGTACGGCAGGGCGGTGAGGAAGAGGCCGAGGATCGCGACGACGACGGTCGAGCCGGCGACGATGACGCTGCGCCCCGCCGTCGTCACCGCCTCGATCACCGCGTCGTGGCGATCGTTGCCGGCGCGCAGGGAGCTGCGGAAGCGAGTGAGGACGAGCAGCGCGTAGTCGATGCCGACGCCGATCCCGATCAGGCCGGAGACCGCGGTGGTCCAGTTGGGCACGTCGATCACGCCCGACAGCAGCAAGATCAGGCCGCCGGAGGAGATGCCCAGCCCGATCAGGGCGATCGCCAGCGGCAGGCCGACGGCGACCAGCGAGCCGAAGGCGATCAGCAGCACGATCGCGGCACCGAGGAAGCCGATCCCCTCGGGGCTGCTCTGTTCCTGGGCGATGTAGATCGGTTCGCCGCCGAGCTTGATCTCAAGGCCGGCGCCGCTGTGATCCTCGGCGGCGGCGATCAGCTGTTCGCCCTGCTCCTTCTTGACCTCCCAGCCGGGCACGTTGAGCGGCAGCGAGGTGGTGGCGATGGTGCCGTCCTCGGAGACGCGGATCGTTCCCCGCTTCTCGACGTGCGCGACTTCTTCGGCCTGCGCGAAGAAGTCGTTCATGCGCTGCTTCGTAGCGGTGCCGCCGACGCCCTTCGGGTCATGCCAGACGACGTAGATTTCCTGCCCCGAGTAGCCCTTGAACTCGCGCTCGGTCAGTTCGGCGGACGCCTTCGATTCCGAGCCGGGGGTATTGTAGTCGGCGTGGTACTCGCCGGCGAAGGAGGAGCCGAGCCCGATCAGGACGACGGCGGCGACGATCCAGGCGGCGACCACGCGGCCGCGGCGGCGATAGGTGATGTCGGCGAGACGGGCGAGGCGGCGGGTCATGCGGCGATCCTTTCGGACGAAAGTTTCGTTGCGGAGAGGAATGGTTCCAGGGAGAAACGATTCTTAGCAGAAATCAACGCTGTAGGCTTTCGCGACCATGGCCAGCGAGCCCATCGCCGCCGACAAGGCTCCCTCCAGCCTCGCCTTCCTGCTTTCGCAGGTCGGCATCCATGCGGCGAGCCAGTTCGCGGAGCGGCTCGCCAAGATCGACCTGCAGCCGCCGTTGTTCCGCATCCTCAACCTCGTCGACGCCGCCGAGGGCCGCTCCCAGCAGGCGATCGGCGAGGCGATCCAGGTGCCGCCCAGCCGCATGGTCGCCCTCGTCGACGAGCTCGAGCGGCGCGGCCTGGTCGAGCGCCGTCCCAATCCCGGCGACCGCCGCGTCCGCGCCCTCTACCTGACCCGCAAAGGGCGCACGAAGCTGTCGCGGGGGCGCGAGATCGCCAAGGACCACGAAGAGGCGCTGACCGCCGGCCTCGCCCCGGCCGACCGCGAGCGCCTCACCCAGCTGCTGCAGCAGATCGTCGACGTGCAGACGATCGGCCGCGGCGTGCACCCCGGCCTCAGCGGCAAGGCTGGCCCCGGCTAGCGACGGGCGGCGTCGAGCCGCTCGAAGCGGGCCAGGAACTCGCGGCGGGCGCGGGGCGGGTCCCAGGGGTCGATCTCGAGGTCGAGCGGCTCGTGCCCCTCCAGCTCGGGCCAGGGATCGCCGCCGGAGGCAAGCGCGGCGCGTTCGGTGGCGAGCATTGCCCGATCGATCTCCTTCAGATCCGCGCCGGCCGGCGCCAGGTCGAAGCGAGCCCGGATCGCCTCCTCCAGCCGCGCCTCGGCCAGCCGGTAGGGCGCCCCCATGGGGCTGCGGTGCTTGAGCGGGTGGGGGAGGTCGACCAGATACGCCTCGCTGGCGTCGTGCAGCAGCGCCGTCAGCGCCTCCGCGGCGGAGGCGCCGCGCTCCTCGCTGACGTCGGCGACCAGCGCGCAGTGCTGCGCCACCGAGTGGAAGGCACGGCAGTGGCCGCCGAAGCGGCACTGGTTGGCAAGTGCCTGGGCGATGTCCTCGATCTCGATGGCGGCCGGGTCCGGGGCAAGCGGGTCGATCCAGCGCCCGGAGACGGTGTGGATCGAACCGTCCGGCTTGCGAGCCGGGACACTTTCGGGGCGGGCGCTCATCTGGCCGATTTTGGCACTCGCGTCGGGTACCATCGCCGCGTGCCCTCGTCCCTCGGCGCCCGTCTCGCTGCAGTCGCGGCATCGCTCCTGGCGATGTTGGCGATCCTCGCCGCGCCCGCCTCGGCCGCCGAATTCACCGTCACGACCACGGCCGACAGCTTCGACGGCGCCTGCACCCCGGCAAAATGCTCGCTGCGGGACGCCGTGCAGGCAGCCAACCAAGACGCCACCAAGGACACGGTCGTCCTTCCCGCGGGGTTGCTGCGCCTGGAACTTGGAGGTCCCCCGGAGGACGAAAGCAAAGCCGGCGACCTCGACGTCAAAAAGCCCCTGGTGATCCGCGGGGCAGGCGCCGGCGCGACGACGGTCCGCGCCAGCTTCTCGCCGGGTTCTCCGGATCGCGTCATCGACTCCTTCTCGACCGAACTGACGCTGATCGGCCTGACCGTCGCCGGCGGCCAGGCGGTCTCGAACGGCAATCGCGACGGCGGTGGCATTCGCTCGCTGAATGGAGCGCTGGAACTCGATGGCGTCGTGGTGCGTGAAAACACCGTGTTCGCGGAAGCGTCTGGATCGGCCTTCGGCGCCGGCGTCTTCAAGGACGGCGGCCGCCTTGACGCGCGCAACAGCGCGATCGTCGCCAACGACGCCGGGTTCTCGGGCTCCGGCGGCGGTCTCGGCTTCAGTCAGACGGTGAGCGCAAACCTCACCAACGTGACCATCGCGCAGAACAGGGCTCGGCTGGGCGGCGGCCTCTTCTCCAACAACGAAGTCGGCGGCGAATTCGCCTTCGTAACCGTGGTCGAAAACCAGGCGACGGAAATAGCCGGCGCCTTCGCGGCTGATTTCGGCGACCTGAGCATCCGTTCGTCGATCGTCGCCGGCAATACGGGTCCCGAATACCCGAACTGCGAGCCGTTCGCGAACCTCAGGCCGGTCAGCGCCGGCGGCAATGTCGCGGATCCTTCCTGCACTTTCCTCCTGCCGACCGACGTCGTCACTGCCGATCCTGGCCTGGCACCGCTCGGAGGGGCCGGGATCCCGGTCGCCGAGCCGCTTTCCAGTAGCCCGGCGATCGACCGCGGGCTCGCGCCCTGCCCCGCCACCGACGCGCGCAGCGTCACCCGCCCGCAGGGTGGGGGCTGTGACTCCGGTGCTGCCGAGCGGCCCGTGCCGGCGCCGCCGACGCCGCCGGCCGGGAGCGGTGGCGGCTCGAACGGCCAGGCGAAGAAGGACGAGAAGGCGAAGATCGGCGGCCTCTCGGTCAGTCGCACCAGCTTCCGCGCCGGCCCGAAACTTGCCGGCCGCAAAGGGAAAGCGGCGCCGGTCGGGACGACGATCCGCTTCAACCTCAGCGCCGCCGCCAGCGTCAAGACGGATGTCTTCCGACTCGTCAACGGCCGCCTCGTCGGCGGCATCTGCAAGCCGCCGACCCCCGCCCGGCGCAAGAAGCCGCCCTGCGCGCGTCAGGCGATCGCCGGCTCGCTCGGCAGCAAGTCTTTCGGCAGCGGCGCCGGCAGCATCGAGTTCACCGGCCGGGTCGGCGGGCGCAATCTGGCGCCGGGCCGTTACGTCGTCCAGCTCACCGTCGCCGGCGGTGGCTCGACGGTGACGACGCCGACGCTGCACATCGTCCGCTAGCCCTCGGCTTAGCGCTCCGGCGCCTCCCCGAGGCGTTCGACGTGTCGCCCGCCGATCTCTACGGTGAGATCGAGGAAGTCGACGATCCGGGTCAGCTCGGCCGCGGTGAACTTCGAGTCAAGCGCCTGCGCCCACTCCGCCGCCAGTGGGCCCCAGATCTCCGCGGCGCGAGCGTAGAACTCCGGGGTCACCTCAATCTTCACCCGCCGCCGGTCCTCGGGGTCGGCGACCCGCCGCGCGAAGCCGGCTCGCTCCAGCCGGTCGACGACGCCCGTCACTGCCCCCGTCGTCACCCCGACCGCGGCCGCGAGCTGCCCGGCCGTCAGCCCGCCGGCATTCTCGATCGCGTTGAGGCAGTGCAGGTCGGTCTGGTTGATCCCGAGCCGCTCGGCGGCGAGGTTGTCGAAGGCGGCGTCCTGGTTGCCGCTGGCGCGGAAGGCTGCAATCAACTGCTCGACCAATCCCTGCTTCTTCGATTTGGGGCTTGACATATCTCTTAGATCCTAAGATAATTAGTAGATAAGAGAACTCTACAGGAAGCGGAGGAAGCCGAGATGGATTGGAAGCTGGAGCTGGTGCAGGTGCCCGTCGCCGACCTCGACCGGGCCAAGGCCTTCTACGAGCAAGTCGGGTTCATCGCCGAACACGACCACCAGGTCAGCGAGGAGCTGCGCTTCGTGCAGCTGACGCCGCCGGGGTCGGCCTGCTCGATCTCGCTGACGACCGGCGCCCACGAGATGGAGCCGGGCAGCCTCGAGGGTCTGCAACTGGTCGTCGAGGACGCCGACGCGGCCCGGGCCGAGCTGCTGGAGCGGGGGGTGGAGGTCGGCGAGGTGCAGGAGTTCCCCTGGGGCCGCTTCGTCTTCTTCGCCGACCCTGACGGCAACGGCTGGGCGGTCCAGCAGGCCAATCGTCCCTAGCCGGGAGCGCCGGGATCGCGGCGCGGTAGCGTCCGGCGCGATGAGCGTCGCGATCACCGCCGTCACCTTCGACTTCTGGAACACGCTGGCCCGGGTGCCGGCGGGCAAGGGCGTGATGACCGAGGCACGGCTGCGAGCCGTGACCACCGCCTGCGAGGAGTGCGGCGTCGAGGTCGAAGCCGAGCGCCTGGCCGCCGTCCTGACCGAGGTGGCGCAGAGCTACGAACGCTCCTGGGAGGTGGGCCGGCACTTCCATCCCCGCGAGGGGGTGGAGATGCTGGTCGCCGAGCTGGGCGTCGAGGGGGCGACCGCGGAGACGATCGGCGAAGCCTTCCTCGGCGCCGGCCGCGGCGTCGCGCTGGGGCTCTCGCCCGACATCGGCGCCTGTCTCGACGCCCTCGCCACGCGCGGCGTCCGGATCGGGATCGTCTGCGACGTCGGCTTCAGCGGCGGCGAGCTCCTGCGCGGCTTCCTCGCCGAGCAGGGCCTGCTCGAGCGCTTCTCCGGCTGGGCCTTCTCGGACGAGGTCGGTCACTACAAGCCGGCGCCACAGATCTTCGCCGCCGCTCTGGCCCCCCTCGGCGCCGCGCCGGAGGAGGCGATGCACGTCGGCGACCTGCGCCGCACCGACATCGCCGGCGCCGCCGCCCACGGGATGCGGACCGCCCGCTACCGGGCCCTGCACGACGATCCTGGCGCCACCGGCGAGCCGGAGGCCGACTTCGTGCTCGACAGCCACCTGCAGCTGCCGCCGCTCCTGGATCGGCTCGCCGGTTAGCGACCGGCAGGCAGCGGGAAGCGCATCCGCACCTCGGTCCCTTCGCCTTCCTGGACGATCGTCAGCTCGGCGCTGAGGCTGGCCATGATCGAGAGGCCGAGGCCTAGGCCGTCCGAGGAGCCTTTGCCAAATCCGTCGCCGCCGTCGCAGACGCGGATCTCCAGCCAGCCGCTGCTGATCTCGCCGTGCAGCTCGACCTTGCCGCCTGTCTTGGCGCCGCCGGGCCCGTAGGCGTACTTGACGACGTTGGTCACCGCCTCGGAGACGGCGAGGGCGACGTCGGCGGTCAGCTTCGCGTCGGCGCCCTGCGCGGCGGCGAACTCGGCGGCCTGGTGGCGCAGCTTGGCGATCGCCTCCGGCGTCGCCGCGGCAGAGGCCTCGATCGTGCGGGGGCGGGGCGACTGGGAGCCACCCTGCCGTTTCGGTTTGGCGTCGATCACCTAATGCGGCCTCTCGGCGGAGGCCACCGCCATCGCCCGGCAATCGAGAACTCGATCGTGGTGGCGCAACCGAGGTCCCCGTTGCTCATGCGAATGCATGTTCCCGAACGCGGAGGCGGTCAAACCGGATACCGCCGGACAAGCCGTATTTGCCAAGCGCTTCCTATTGAGAAATCCAATTTGATGGTAGGTTCGTTTAGTAATCACATTGATTACCGAGCGCCCGTAGCTCAACTGGATAAAGGTCAACTCTCGGGGTCAGAGCATGGAGCTAGCAGCCAGACAGCCAAGGCGGCCGAGCAATCGGACGATTCCTGCGGCGGTTGATTGCCGGAAACGGTCGGGTTCATTCTTCTGGCGTCCACTTTTTACGACTAAAGAGCAGCGGCCTTCTAAGCCGCAAGGTGCGGGTTCGAGTCCCGTCGGGCGTATTGCGGAGTGCAGATGAGCACCCGGGTCCTGGTCGACGCGGCTCGACCGGCCCGGGAGTCGGGGTTCGACTGCGTGCGCCGCTACCTGATCGCTGACGTCCAGGCGCGCTTCCGCCGTCGCGGCGGCGAAGAGGTCGACTTCGCGCTCGGCATCCAGGCGCCCTCAGCGGAGATCGACGCGGCCGCTGCTCAGCAGGGCCAGCCGGGCGAGCGGCTGATCGAGAGCTATCGGGAGCGCAGCTGCGCCCGGCTTCAGGGCCTCGAAGTTTCCTGCGATTGGGAGCGGACCTCGGTCTCCTCGGCGACCGATTCGGCCCGCCATCTGCAGGGCATCTTCACCAGCCTGCTCGAGCGCGACCTCGTCTACCGCGTCGGCGCCAGTTGGTTCTTCCGCAGCGGTCGCTTCGCCGAGTGGTGCGAGCAGGGTCTCGAGCGGCTTTCCGGCTGGGGCCCGGCGGCGGTCGAGGCGCAGCGCCAGGCGCTCGATCGGGTCGACGGAATCGAGCTGACCGCGACGCTGCTCGGCGCCGGCGAGCTGGTCCTCTTCACGACCTCGCCCGACTCGGCGGAGCGGGCCGAGTTCATCGCCGTCTCCCCCCGCCATCCCGGCGCCGAGGCGATCGTCGGAGCGGAGGCGCTTCAGGCGCTCGGCCGCGAGAGCGGCAATTCGCCCGCCGTGCAGACGGCCCTGCAGGCGGCGCTGCCGGGGGTCGAGCGGCTGCTGCCGGTGGTGCTGACCGGGGCGCTCGAGGAGCGAGCCCGCGCCACCGCTTCGCTCGGGGTTCCCGAGGACGACGAGGCCGCCCGGCTGATCGCCGGCCGCCTCCGCAAGGGCGGCGGCCTGCCGTTCCGGACCCATGAACGCGGCAGCAAGCTGCGGCCCGCCAGTCGCTACGGCCTGGCGGACCTGGCGGTCTCGCGCCGCGGGGCGTGGGGGACGGCAGTCCCGGTCCTTCACTGCCGCGCCTGCGGAGTCGTGCCGCTCTCCGACGAGGCGGGCGCGACCGATTCGCCCTCGCCGCCCTGTCCGAGCTGCGGCGCTCCAGCCGAACGCGATCCCGGCCTCCTCTCGCCGGCCTTCGAAGCGATGTGGGGCTGGCTGCCGGTGGGCGGCGGTCTCGGCGACGGCGGCTCGCCGGCCAGCCCGGGGCGGCTGGTCCTGGTCAGCGACGGCGACGGCAACCGGCTCCTGCACCAGCGGATCGCCGCCGCGGTCGCGGCAGGATCCGGGCCCGACGCCGAGCCCGGCTCCACGGAGGCAATCGCGGTCGCGGCGGTGGTCGGGCCGGTCCAGGTAGGAGCCCCTGACAGCCTCGGCTCGGTCGCCGCGCTCGACGAGCTGGTGGCGAGGATCGGCGCCGACGCGGTGCGCTTCGCCCTGCTCGACGCGGCCGGGCCGAGCACCGCCGCCGGCGTCTTCGCCCACTCGATCCGGCACGCCGAACGCTTCCTCGCCGAGTTGCGGGACTACGCCGAGCCCCGCCTGCGCGCCAGCGGGCCGGTCGAGTCGATCGATCCGGCGACGCGATTGCGCCGCCGCCTGCGCGCCTGGTGCCGGATCGCCGCCGAGCGGACCGCCGCCGCGCACGAGCGCCTCGACGGCAAGCGCGCCACCTACGAGCTGGCGCTCTTCCTGCGGCGCATCGAGGACTTCGAGGAGCGGGCGGCGGCCGAGGGCGAGCTCGCCGCCGCGGATCGCCAGGCGGTCGCCTTCGCCCTCGCCATCTGGGCCGAGCTCGCCGAGCCCTGCATCCCCCGGATCGCGACCGAGCTATCCGCGCTGGCCGCCGCGCCCGCGGCGGTCGAGGAGCTCGCCGCATGAAGGTCTCCGAAACCGAGCGGCGGGCGAAGCTGGACCGCCTTCGCGGCGACGGCATCGACCCCTACCCGAGATCGTTCGAGGCGAGAACCAGCATCCGCGAGATCCGCGATCGCCACGATCCCGCGGTGCTGGAGGAGGGCGAGTACGAGGCGATCCGCTACCGCCTCGCCGGCCGCATCACCACTCGCCGCAACCACGGCAAGACGATCTTCCTCGACCTCGCCGACATCAGCGGCTCGATCGAGATCTATGCGCGCCGCGAGGACCTCGGCGAGGAGGACTACCGCCGCTTCAAGGAACTCAACATCGGCGATTTCGTCGGCATCGAGGGGATCCTCGCCGTCACCCGTCGCCAGCTCCTTGCCATCAACGTGAAGAGCTGCCTGCTGCTCGCCAAGGCGCTGCGCGACCCACCCGACTTCGTGCACGGCCTCAGCGACCCGGAGACGCGCTACCGGCGCCGCGAACTGGACATGATGGTCAGCGAGGAGTCGCGGCGCGTCTTCCTGACCCGCTCGAAGCTGCTCACCACGATCCGGGCCGAGATGAGCCAGCGCGGCTTCGTCGAGCTGGAAACGCCGATCCTGCAGGCGCTCTTCGGCGGCGCCACCGCGCGCCCCTTCGAAACCCACCACAACGCCCTCGACCGCCGTCTCTACCTGCGCACCGCGACCGAGCTGTACCTGAAGCGGGCGGTGATCGGCGGCTTCGAGAACGTCTTCGAGCTCGGCCGCATCTTCCGCAACGAGGGGATCTCGACCGAACACAACCCCGAGTTCACGATGTTGGAGCTGATGGTCAGCGGCGCCGACTACCAGGGCGCGATGGAGTTCAGCGAGCGACTGGTCAGCGACGTCGTCCGCGGCGTCACCGGCTCGACCGTGGTCGAGTACCGCGGCAAGACGATCGACTTCGCCCCGCCCTGGCGGCGGCTGCCGCTGCGCGAGGCGCTGATCGACGCGGTCGGCCTCGACATCGTCGAGTGCGGCCGCGAGGAGATGGCGGCTCGGCTCGGCGGCGACCTCGACGGCGAGAGCGACTGGACCGTCCTCGTCGACAAGCTCCAGCAGCGCTTCGTCGAGCCGCATCTGGTCCAGCCGACCTTCCTGATGGAGCTGCCGATCCGCCACTGGCCGGCCAACCGCTCGACCCGCCAGAACCCCGACCTACTCGGCGAGGTCTTCGACGTGATCGTCGGCGGCATGGAGGTCTACAGCGGCGGCACCGAGATCTGCGACCCGGCCGAACAGCGCGACCGCTTCGTCGACCAGAAGAACCTCTCCGACCCCGACGGCGACATGGAACCGCATCCATACGACGAGGAGTTCGTGCGGGCGCTCGAATACGGGCTGCCGCCGGTGGCGGGCTGCGGCCTCGGCGTCGATCGTCTGATGACGATCATCACCGACTCCAGCTCGCTGCGGGACGTGGTGCTGTTCCCGACGATGCGCCAGCAGTGAGGCCGCTCTAGCGTCACAGGGGTGTCCACGGCGGCCGAAGCGGCGAGATCGACCGGGACGGGTCCGCGCGCCGGCGCCGCGATGGCGCTCGGCTCGATCGTCTCGGTCCAGCTCGGGGCGGCGCTGGCGACGACGCTGTTCGACTCGGTCGGTGCCGCCGGGGCGGTCTTCCTGCGCGCCCTGTTCGGGGCGCTGCTACTGCTGGCGCTGGCGCGGGGGAGCTTCGCGCCGCTGCGGGGCTGGCCGCGCGACGTCGTCCTCTTCGGGGCGGCGGTGGCTGGCGTCACGCTCTGCTTCTACGCGGCGATCGCGCGGCTGCCGCTGGGGATCGCGGTCGCCCTCGAGTTCGTCGGGCCGCTGGGGGTCGCCATCGCCGGCTCCCGCAAGCGGCTCGATCTGCTCTGGGTGCTGCTCGCCGCCGCCGGGATCGTGCTGCTCTCGGGTGCCCTCGGCGGCGGCGGGATCGACGCCCTGGGGGTCGCTCTCGCCCTCGCGGCCGGCGGCTTCTGGGCCGGCTACATCGTCCTCAGCGCCAAGGTCGGGGCGCGCTACCCGGGCCTCGGCGCCGTCGCGGCGGCTGGCACTGTCTCGGCTCTGCTGCTGGCCCCGGCGGGGATCGCCGTCGGTGGCGCCGAGCTGCTGGTGCCGGCCAACCTCGCCGTCGGCCTGGCGATCGGCCTGCTCAGCTCCGCCGCTCCCTACGCGCTCGAGCTGGAAGCGCTGCGGCGCCTGCCGACCCAGGTCTTCGGGGTGCTGATGAGCCTCGAGCCGGCGCTGGCCGCGGCGGTCGGCTTCCTCGCCCTCTCCCAGGATCTCGGCGCCGCCGAGGTCACCGGCATCGCCCTGGTCGTCGTCGCCTCGGCCGGCGCCCTGCGGACGAGCACGGCGCCGCCGCCGCGCGACGGCTGAGGGCGCCGCCGGGAGGAGCGCGGCAGACCTTTCCGTCGCATAGCGGAGGAAAGGTCTGCCGCACCCGGGCGGGCATCAGTTCCCAGGGCTCTTAAAGCGAGATCACGTGGGCGGTGCTGGGCGGGACGCCGCCGCCGAGCACCTCCAGGTAGGCCCGTTCGAGCCCCTCGAAGCCCTCGCCCCGCTCGATTTGCAGCCAGCCGCCGATCCACTCGCTGAAGGGGTGCCAGGCGTCGGCCACCCGCCGCTCCAGCTCCGCCGGACCCCAGTCCGCGGAGCGCTTGACGACGCGGTCGGGGGCGAAGAAGAAGGCCGGGGTGGGCCCGGCCAGCTCGCCGGCGCCGGTGCCGAGCTGGTCCCAGTGGGAGGCGCCGACGGTCATGCTGTGGACGAGCTCGTCGCCGAAGTGTGAGTGGACCGCCTGGCGCACGGCGCCGTCGCCGGCGACGTCGACGTAGGTGGCGGGGCCGCGCTCGAGCGAGCCGATCTCCTCGTAGGCGACCGTCTGCCCGTAGATCCCGAGGCCGGCGACGAACTCTGCGTTGCCGGCCGAGGTGAGGCCGATCAGCTCGACGCCCTGGCGCCGCGCCAGCAGGAAGGCGGCGGCGATCGCGGTCTTGCTGGAGGCGCTGGAGACGACGATCGGGCCGCGCTCGACGAGGCCGTCGTCGTCGAGCTGGTCGTCGATCAGGAAGGAGGTGAAGAAGAGCGGCCGCAGCAGCATCTGCAAGTCCTCGGTCTCGGGCCGGTAGAAGGGGTCGCTGTCGCTGACCAGGTAGCGGTGGTAGGCGGAGGGGAGGGCGGCGCGGTGCGGCGCCGCGTCGACGAAGCCGCTCGGGTTGGCGCTGGCCGGGACGACGAGCAGCTGCGAGCTGGGCGGCAGGTAGCCGTAGACGCGGCTGCCCGTCGCGACCCCATCGGCCTCGCTCTGCTCGACGGTCGCGAAGCCCCAGACGGGCATCCGTCCCCAGCCCTCGGCGGCGGGAAAGAAGTCCCAGTAGGACATCGCCTCGCCCATCAGCGCGTAGGTGACGTTGTTGGCGGTCATCCCGAAGCTCTCGACCCGCAGGACGGCCTCGCCCGGACCGGCCGCGAGCGGCTCCGCCTCGGCGACGCGGCAGCTGTGCAGGTCGTCGCGCTTGACGAGGAAGTCGGTCATCCCGCCGCATGCTCTCACGGTTCAAGCCCGGCGCGCAAAGGGTCGATAGCGGACAGATGCCGACCCATGCTGTTTTCCGAGACCTGAAGACCCGACTGCTGCTGGCGTTGGGAGTCGCCGCCCTCGCCGCCCTCGCCGCTCTGGCCCTGCCGGCCCTGGCCGCCGCGGCGCCGCAGCCGAAGCCGGCCGTGCTGACCTTTCGCACCGCCAGCGTCGGCGCCCCGGGCAACCCGTCCGCCGCGATCATCCCCTTCAACGACGCGATCTACCGCAACTGCGCGGAAGCGCCGGTGGTCGAAAAGAAACCGTGCCAGGAAGTCGGCTCGGTCGGCTACTCGTATGGGATCGGCCAGCTCGAGGTGACTGTCTCCCAGTGGGTCGCCTTCCTCAACACCGTCGACCCGGAAGGCGGCAACCGCCACCACCTCTACAGCCACACCGAGAGCGGCGACGCCTGGCCCCGCTTCGGCCAGATCGACTACGGGCGCCACGCCAAGCCCGGCCACCACTACTCGCTGGCCGCGAAGGAATGGGCCGACAAGCCCTACGGCTTCGCCAACTTCCTGCGCGCCGCCCGCTTCGTCAACTCGCTCGACAACGGCAAGGTCCTCAGCCACAGCAGCGCCAGCGAAAACGGCTTCACCTACACCACCTACCGGGTCCGCCTCTCGCCTCGCACCGAGACCGGCATGTACGACATGGCCAAGCCGGCAACCGAACGGCGGCGCAAGAGCGGCTTCGTGCTGCCGAGCCAGGACGAGTGGATCAAGGCCGCCTACTACGACCCCAACGGCGGCGGCACCTACTCCTACTGGAAGTACCCGACCAACCCCGGCACCTTCGGCGCCGGCGAAGCCGATGCGCCGACGGAATCGCAGCTCGACCCGACCAACGGCGACGTCACCAACTCGGGGACCCAGCCGCTGGCGACCTTCCACATGCCGAAGGCCACCACGGCCCCGGCCTGGTGCCCGTCGGACCGGACGGCGACCGAATGCGCTTCGGTCAACCCCTTCCACTTCCCGCAGGAAAAGTACGAAAAGGCCTTCGCTGGCAGCCTCAGCACGGTCGGCCAGGCGCGCACGCTCGGCCTCTGGGGCACCTACGACATGGGCGGCAACGCGGTCGAGTGGACCGACACGATCACCGCGCCTCCCTTTGGCGTCAAGGGCCATCGCGTCTGGCGCCGCCTGCACGGCGGCATCGCCAACGCCCCCGCCTACCAGCTCTGGCTCTCGGCGATCGGCCCGCAGCCGCAGGACAACAGCGCCTTCACCGCCACCTACCCCTGGCTCGGCATCCGGATCGGTACTGTCGGGTCCATAGGTGGAGGGAGCTGAGGGAAATTCGCGGACGATTCTGGTCACCGGGGGCTCCGGCTTCCTCGGTGGCTGGTCCGTGGCGGCGCTGCTGAGCGCCGGCCACACCGTCCGCACCACGGTCCGCAACCCCGCCCGTGAGGCGGAGCTGCGGGCGCGGCTGGCGCCGGTCGCCGAGGCGGGCGAGCGGCTCTCCTTCCACGTCGCCGACCTGCTCTCCGACGACGGTTGGGCCGAGGCGGTCGCCGGCTGCGACTACGTACTGCACGTCGCCTCGCCGTTCCCACCGGCCCAGCCCACCGACCCCGACGAGCTGATCGTCCCCGCCCGCGAGGGCACCCTGCGAGTGCTGCGAGCGGCGCTCGACGCCGGCGTCGAGCGGACCGTCGTCACCTCCTCGGTCGCGGCCGTGCGCGGTGGCGTCACTGAGGCGGCGGCGCCGCTCGACGAGTCGAGCTGGACCGACGGCAACAACGAGCGGCTGGAACCGTACACGCGCTCCAAGGCGATCGCCGAGCGCGCCGCCTGGGACCTGGTCGAGGAGCGCGGCGAGCGGCAGCGGCTGGCGGTCGTCAACCCCGGCGCGATCCTCGGCCCGGTGCTGGGGGAGGAGAGCTCGACCTCGCTGCAGATGGTCGGGCGGCTGCTGCCGGGCACGCCCGGCATCCCCCGGATCGGCTTCAGCGTCGTCGACGTCCGCGACGTCGCCGACCTGCAGCTGCGGGCGATGACGGCGCCGGCGGCCGGCGGCGAGCGCTTCATCGCCGTCGCCCGGTTCATGTGGATGGGCGACGTGGCGGCGATCCTCCGCGAGCGCCTCGGCCCCGAGGCGGCGAAGGTCCCGAAGCGCAACCTGCCCGACTTCCTGGTCCGGGCGATGGGCCGCTTCGATCCCAGCATCCGCTCGATCGCCAAGCAGCTCAGCCAGCGGGTCGAGCTCTCCAGCGAGAAGGCCCGCAGCCGGCTCGGCTGGGAGACGCGGCCGGTCGAGGAGACCGTCGTCGACTGCGCTCGCAGCCTCGCGGAGCGGTCTGAGTCCTCAGCCGCGGTGGGGGCGGACGGGCGATGAAGATCCGCGCCGCCGTGCTGGAGGAGTTCGGCCAGCCGCTGGCGGTGCAGGAGGTCGAGCTGGCCGAGCCGCAGGCCGGCGAGGTGCTGGTGCGGCTGGCGGCCTGCGGCGTCTGCCACACCGACCTCTACACCGCCTCCGGGGCCGATCCCTCGGGCTACGCGCCGGCGGTGCTCGGCCACGAGGGGGCCGGGGTGGTCGAGCGGGTCGGGCCCGACGTCGCCTCGCTGGCGCCCGGCGACCATGCCGTCACCCTCTTCTCGCCGCAGTGCCGCGAGTGCGTCCACTGCCTCGATCCCCGCACCAACCTCTGCCTGGCGATCCGTGAGAAGCAGAACGCCGGCCACCTGCCGGACGGCAGCGCCCGGCTCTCCCGCGACGGCGAGGAGATCCGCCACTTCATGGGCTGCTCGACCTTCGCCGAGTACACGGTGATGCCGGAGATCGCCCTCGCCAAGGTCAGCCCCGAGGCGCCCTTCGAGCACGCCTGCCTGTTCGCCTGCGGCCTCTCGACCGGGCTCGGCGCGGCGCTCAACACCGCCCAGGTGCAGCCGGGCACCACCTGCGTCGTCTTCGGGGCCGGCATGGTCGGCCTCGGCGCCGTCGCCGGCTGCCGGCTGGCCGGGGCCGAGCGGATCGTCTGCGTCGACCTCTCGCCGGAGCGGCTGGAGCTGGCCCGCGGCCAGGGCGCCACCGACCTGCTCGAGGGCGGCGAGGGAGCGGTCGAGGCGGTCCTCGAGATGACCGGCGGCTTCGGCGCCGACTACACCTTCGAGGCGACCGGCAACGTTGCGGTGATGCGCCAGGCGGTCGAAGCGGCGCGGATGGCCTGGGGCCTCTGCACGGTCGCCGGCGTCGCCGGCAAGGGGGAGACCCTCGACGTCGTGCCGCGCTTCCTGATCACCGGCCGCCGCGTCGCCGGCTCCTCCTTCGGCGGCGTCAAGGGCCGCGACCAGGTGCCGCAGCTTGTCGATCGCTACCTGGCCGGGGAGATCGACGTCGAGCCGTTCCTCTCGCACCGGGTCTCGCTCGACGAGGTCAACCGCGGCTTCGAGCTGATGGAGGCCCAGAACGGGATCCGCAGCGTCATCGAGTTCGCCTAGCGCCGCTAGCCTCCCCAGGCGACAACGAGCGAAGGGAGGCCGCGATGCTCTCGTGGCTGGGCGGCAAGATGATCGCCCGTAACATGGCTTCGATCCGGGCCGGTGAGCTGGAGCCGACGTTGGCAATGGATGCCGAGGACGTCCGGTTCCGCTTCCCCGGCGACAGCTCCTTCGCGCCGGGGGCGAACAGCAAGGCGGAGCTGCGCCGCTGGCTCGAACGCTTCGCCGCGATCGGGCTGCAGATCTACCCCGACGAGGTGGTCCTCAAGGGCTTCCCCTGGCGGCAGACGATCTGCGTCCGCGGCCACATCCACCTCGACCGGCCCGGCGACGGGCGGGTCTACGACAACCGCTATGCGATCTGGGGCCGGATCGCCTGGGGCAAACTGCGCGAGTACGAGGTCTACGAGGACACCGAAGAGACGCGGCGGCTCGACGAGTACCTGGCGCGGGTCGGCGAGGGCGGTCCGGCGGCGTGAGCCCGAAGGCGTCTGGCAGGGGCGTGCGGGCGACTGTCCGCGGTGCCGTCCAGGGCGTCGGCTTCCGCGAAGCGGCGGTGCGGCGGGCCGCGGAGCTGGGCGTGCTCGGTTGGGTCCGCAACGGCGAGGACGGCAGCGTCGTGGTCCAGGCCGAGGGGCCGGAGGGAGCGGTCGACGCGCTGCTCGAGTTCCTCGGCGAGGGACCGCCTGGGGCGCGGGTCGAGTCGGTCGAGGTCGAGGCCGGCAAGGTCGAAGGCCACGAGCAGTTCGCGGTGCGCGGGGTCAGCGCCGGCGTCTTCGTCGTCCAGGAGCACGCCGCCACCGCCCACCACTTCGACCTGCGGCTCGAGGTCGACGGCGTGATGCGCTCCTGGGCAGTGCCGAAAGGACCGTCGATGGACCCGGCGACGAAGCGGCTGGCCGTCGAGGTCGAGGACCACTCGCTCGCCCACAACGATTTCGAGGGCGCGACCGATGGCGGCGGCGTGATCGTCTGGGACCGCGGCAGCTACGAGCAGGGCGGGCGCGTGCCCTGGCCGGAGGCGCTGGAGCGCGGCCACGCGGTCTTCGTCCTGCACGGCGAGAAGCTGCGCGGTGGCTTCGCGCTGCAACGGACGCGGCCGGGCCCGAAACCGCAGTGGCTGCTGATCAAGCGCCGCGACGAGGAGGCCGAGCCAGGCTCCGACGTGGTCGCCGAGGAGCCCCGCTCGGTGCTGAGCGGCCGCACGCTCAGCGAAGTGGCGGGGTCGGGTTAGGGCTCTCGCCGCAGTTGGGTGACGCGCGGGTCGATTCGCTCGATCTGGATCGCGTCGCGCACGGCCCAGCCGACGCGCTCGACCAGCTGGCCGGAGAAATGGGGCGACTCGAGGTCGCTGGAGGCGACCCGCTCGCGGTAGACGACGGAGCTCTCCTGCTCCTGCTCGGGGTCGGTGATGACGAGAATCTGGGGCATCGCTCCCTCCTTCCAAGGGGGTGTTGCGGACACCATCGTCCCTCCGCCTTAGCGCCAGGTCAAAAGGCCGTAAAGAAGTCAGCCCGATCGGGTCAGCGCATACTTGGTGAGTTGAAGCCCCACCGACAACTGTCTTCGCCCCGACTTTGCCGAACCTCCGAGCTGGCGGCGTGAGCCGGGTCGCGATCGTCACCGGCGCGGGGCGTGGGATTGGAGCCGCGACGGTGCGGGCGCTGGCGGCGGAGGGCTGGAGCGTCGTCGCCCTCGACCGCTGCGAGGACGATCCGCGCATCCCATACCCGCTCGCCACCGAGGCCGAGCTGGAGGCGGCCGTCGAGGCGGCAGCCGCCGCGGCGGCGGAGTTCGCGAGCGAGCAAGAGACCGACGTTGCGCCCGAGGTGATGCCCTTCCGCGGCGACGCGACCGACGAGGCGGCCCTCACCGCCGCGGTCGCCGAGGCGCGCCGGCTCGGCGATCTCGAGGGGGTTGTCGCCGCCGCCGGGGTGATCGCCGGCGGTCCCGCCTGGCAGCTGCCCGCCGAGCAGCAGCAGGCGGTGCTCGAGGTCTGCCTCGGCGGTGCGATCGTCGCTGCCCGTGTCGCCGTCCCCGTTCTGCTCGAGCGCCCCCAGCCACGCTCGGGCCGCTTCGTCGGCGTCGCTTCGGCGGCGGCGCAGCGTGGCATGCCCGGGCTCGCCGCTTACGCGGCCGCGAAGGCCGGCGTCTCCGGTTTCGTCCGCGGTCTCGCCAGCGACCTGCGCGGCACCGGCATCACCGCCAACGCCGTCGCCCCCGGTTCGACCCGGACGCCGATGCTGGAGGAGAACGCCCGCATCTACGGGCTCGGCTCGCCGGAGGCGTTTGCCGCCCAGCAGCCGCTCGAGCGGCTGCTGGAGCCCGCCGAGGTGGCGGCGGCGATCGCCTGGCTGATGGGCCCGGCCGCCGCGGCGGTCACCGGGGTGACGCTCCCGGTCGACGGCGGCCTCGCCCTCTGACGCGGTCCGCCGCCGCCCCGCCGCCCGCCGTTTCGCGAACGTCGTCGGCGTGGGATGCTGGACGGGTGCCCGCGCCCACGATCGACGAGTTGACGATCGGCGACGAGCCGGCGGCCTGGTCGGCCCTCGGCTTCGCCGTCGAGGACGAGGCATGCGTGGTGGGCGATGTCCGCCTTCGCCTTGCCGGCAGCGCCGCCGGCAAGGGTCTCTGTGCGTGGTCGCTGCGTGAGCCGGACACCACCGAGCTCGATGGCCTGCCGACAGCCGAGTCCGAGCGAGGGCCCGCGGCTGCCGGCGCCACCCATCCCAACGGCATCACCGCGATCGACCACGTCGTCGTCATCACCCCCGACCTCGAGCGCACCATCGATGCGCTGGAGGCAGCCGGGATGGACCTGCGGCGGATCCGCGACGAGCCGACCCCGGCCGGCGCCCCGCGGCAGGCATTCTTCCGCCTCGGTGCGCTGATCCTCGAGGTCGTCCAGGAGCCGGACGACGTCGTCGAGCAGAATGGCCGCGAGCGCCCGGCCTTCTTCTGGGGAATAGCCCTGGTTGCACCCGACCTCGAGGCGACGGTGGCGGAGCTCGGCGACCGGGTCAGCGAGATCCGCGACGCCGTGCAGCCGGGCCGAAAGATCGCGACCTTGCGCCGCTCCGCCGGCCTCTCGCTGCCGGTGGCGCTGATGAGCCCCTCGACCTGATCGCCTCCGCCGCCGGCTCGCCCGGCTGCAGGTGGGTGAACGGCGCTCGCAGGCGCCGGCGCAGCTCGGTGGCCCCGGCGCCGCCATTGCCCCCACCGTCGACCAGGATCACCGCCGTCGCCGGGTATCGCCCCAGCTCGTCGGCGACCGCCTGGACGAGGTTCTCGTCGCCGACCCGCGCCCGGGCGGCGACACCGGCGCCGGCCAGCGAGGCGAGGCTGATGACGAGGTCGCGCTGGGCGCGCTCGCGGCCGCGGCGGGTGTCGGAGGACCAGCGGTCGAGGAAGCGGTTGCGGGTGGGGGCGAGGACCACCACCTCGGGCTCGGGGCGGTCGAGGTCGAGCGGCTGCGCCGCTGTGGCGATCCGCTCGATCGCCTCACCGTCCTCGATCGCCGCCGCGGCCACCACCAGCAGGTGCTCGCGCCCGTCGTTCGTGGGTGCCGGGACGATCGGCGGCGTCGGCGGGTTGCGCGCCGCCATCACCAGCAGCGAGGTGGCGGCGAGGGCGCCGACGGCCATTCCCAGCCCGGGACCACCCAGGTAGAACCCGCCGACGATCGAGACGGCCACGGCCGCGACGATCAGCGGCAGCTTCCAAGCCGCGAGCGTTGTCCGTTCCTCGCCCAACTCGCTCCTTCCGACTGGTCCTGCTCTGAATACAGGCTCCATGAACAAGGTAGCGCCATGCGGCTACGGCTCCCGTACGATCCCGCGATGCTGATCGACGGGATCCCGCTCGAGGCGCCGGCGGCGCCGCTCGCCGACCTGCTGCGGCTCGGCCTCGACGCGAGGGCGGCGGAGACGGCGATCGTCTCCGCCGAGCGCTCGCTCACCTGGGCCGAGCTGGAGGCCGAGAGCGCCGCGCTCGCCGGCGGCTACCGGGCGCTCGGGCTCGAGCCGGGCGACCGGCTCGCCTCGTTGATGCCGAACCGGATCGACCTCGTCGTCCACTACCTCGCCTGCTTCAAGGCCGGCCTGGTGGCGACGCCGCTCAACTACCGCTACACCCACCGCGAGATCGACCACGCCCTCGCGGTCAGCGGCGCCCGCGCCCTGCTCGCCCACGTCGAGCGCGTCGAGGACGTGGCGGCGAGCCGGGGTGCCGCCGACCTGCCGCTCGGCGTCGTCGCCTACTCGGACCTCGGCGAGAAGGCCCCGGAGACCGCCAACGACGCAGCCGCAGCCTGGCACCACGAGTTCGCCGGCCTGCTCGGCGCCGAGCCGCTGCCGGCCGACCCCGCGCCCGCCGACCCCGCCGACCCGGCGGCGATCTTCTTCACCTCCGGCAGCACCGGCCCGGCCAAGGGCGTCACCCACAGCCGCGAATCGCTGCGCTGGATGATCGCCAGTGCCGCCACCGCCTTCGAGCTCGGCCCCGACGACGCCTTCCTGCCCGGCTCCTCGATGTCGCACATCGGTTCCTTCCTCTGGGCGCTGAGCACGCTCTCGGTCGGCGGCCGCGTCGTCGTCGCCCGCACCTTCGACAGCCACGAGCTGCTGCCGCTGCTGCGCGAGCAGCAGCCGACGGTGCTGGCGATGATCCCGGCGGCGCTGCTGGGCCTGATCCGCGACCACGACCTGCAGCCGGGCGACTTCGACTCGCTGCGGATCTGCCGCTGCGGCTCCGACAAAGTCTCCACGGAGCTGCTGACCGAGTTCGCCGCCGCCGCCGGCTTCCCGATCGTCGAGGGCTATGGGATGACCGAGGTCGGCCTGGCGACGCTCAACCCGCCCTCCGGCGTCGTCAAGCAGGGCTCGATCGGGACCCCGATCGGCGGTTTCAGCATCGCCCTGCGCGATGAGGACGGCAACCCGGTCGAGGCCGATGCGGTGGGCCGGATCTTCATCCGCACCCGCAGCCGGATGGTCGGCTACTGGGAGGCTCCGGAGGCGACCGCCGAGGTGGTCAGCGAGGACTGGCTCGATTCCGGCGATCTCGCCCGCGCCGACGCCGACGGCTACCTCTGGTTCTTCGGCCGCAAGAAGCAGGTGATCGTCCACGACGGCTCCAATATCAGCCCCTACGAGGTCGAGGGCGCCCTGGTCGAGCACCCCGCCATCGACCTCGCCGGCGCCGTCGGCGTCCACGACGAAGTCCACGGCGAGAACGTGCGCGCCTACGTGACCCTCCGCGAGGGCGCCGAGCCGCCGACCAGCGCCGACCTGATCGTCTTCTGCCGCGAGCGGATCGGCTACAAGGCTCCGGAGGAGATCGTCTTCCTGGAGGAGATGCCGCTCAACCCGACCGGCAAGATCGACCGCACCGGCCTGAAGCGGATGGCAGAGGACCACCTGCACCCACACGGGCTCGACTGATTCCGAGGAGGCGCCGGCTCAGCCGACCTGTTCGGTCGGCCGGATCAGGATCTCGTTGATGCAGACATGTGAGGGGCGGCTGACCGCGTAGACGATCGCGTCGGCGATGTCCTCGGCTTCGAGGTGCTTCATGCCGGAGAGGCGATCGCGGACCTCCTCGCGGACCCCGTCGCGGATGTGGTCGGTCAGCTCGGTGGCGACGGCACCCGGCTCGACGATGCAGGAGCGCACCCGGCGGCGGGCGAACTCCTGGCGGAAGGACTCGCTGAAGGCGCCGACCCCGTGCTTGGTGAGGTTGTAGACGGCGGAGCCGGAGCGAGCCAGCCGGCCCGCCACGGAGCTGATGTTGACCAGGTCGGCGCAGTTGCGCTCCGAATCGGCGGCGGCCAGCAAGTGGGGAACGGCGGCGTGGGTGGTGCGGATCAGGCCGCGCAGGTTGATGTCGATCATCCGTTCCCACTCCTCCGTGGGAGCGCCCTCGATCGGCCCCAGCAGCATCTGGCCGGCGTTGTTGACGACGATGTCGAGCCGGCCCAGCTCCTCGGCCGTGCGCCCGACCGCCGCGATCGCCTGCTCGGGATCGGTGACGTCGCTCTCGATCGGCAGCGCCGTGCCACCCGCGTCGGCGATCTCGCCGCCGAGCTGCTCGAGACGGTCGAGGCGCCGGGCGCTGATCGCGACGCTGGCGCCGGCCGCCGCCAGCGCTCGCGCCGTCGCCTCGCCGATGCCGCTGCTGGCCCCGGTCACCAGGGCGACGGTTCCCTCCAGTGCGTTGGCCACGGCGCGCCATCTACCCGCTCCGGCGCTTCGTCAACCACCCTCAGCGGGCCGCCGTGCTCTCCTTCCCGCAAGCACGGGGCTAGCGCGCTCGGCGCAGGCGCGGCTCCCGCCCCCGGGCCGGCCTCAGCTGGGAAGGAGGCGGTTGCCGATGAAGGTGAGGCCGCGGGTGCTCGGGCCGGCGAGGGTGAAGGTCAGCTCGGCGCGGCTGGCCGGGCTGGCGGGGGAGAGGGAGAAGCCCGGCGTGGAGATGCCGCCGTCGCCGCGGTCGCGGCAGTTGGGGCAGCTGCCGGCCGGGAGGCCGCGGATCCCGCCGTACTCGGTGT